>Ga0315281_10001308_pt1 | contig 36593 bp, 25 predicted proteins | sample YL17G07_0_MG_FD_204540 | JGI IMG/M metagenome (GOLD analysis project Ga0315281, IMG submission 204540) | Sediment microbial communities from Yellowstone Lake, YNP, Wyoming, USA - YL17G07_0 | ecosystem: Environmental > Aquatic > Freshwater > Lake > Sediment | place: USA: Wyoming | collected...
TGGCTGCGTTCGCCGTCTGAGGCCGATATTCGACCTCCATGCCGCTTCCCATCGTCTTCTTTGCCTCTTCGACCGTCGGGTACAAACCGGCAACGGTAGCGGCGAACATAGCGGCACCGAGAGCGCACGTTTGTTCGGACCGGGGGACCTTGATCGGCACGTTGAGGACGTCCGCAACGATCTGCATGATGAACGGAGATTTCTTCGCCACGCCCCCAAGGGCGATGACACCGTCAATACGGACACCCTCCGCGCGGAACCGCTCGACGATCTTCCTGGCACCGAAGGCTGTCCCTTCGACAAGTGCACGGAATATGCGCGGCGCATCGCTGCCCAGGGTCAACCCGCTGATCGCTCCCTTCAGGAGCTGGTTTGCGTCCGGAGTCCTTCTCCCGTTCATCCAGTCGAGAGCGAGGATCCCGGATTCGTCGATCGCCACCTTTGCTGCCTCTTCTGACAGCTCCGCAATGAGATTCTCAGAAACCTCTCCGACGATCATTTCTCTCGCTCGCTTATCGGTGACCTTGGTACGCGCGACGATGTGTTCCACTGGCCACATCAAGACATCGCGAAACCAGGCGTACACATCGCCGAACGCCGACTGGCCTGCCTCAAGCCCGATCATCCCAGGGATTATGGAGCCATCGACCTGACCGCAGATACCTTTGACAAGATGATCGCCGAGGTCCTTCCGCGGTGCGACGATCATATCACAGGTGGATGTTCCCATGATCTTCGTCATGACGTAGGGAGTGATCTCGCCGCCGACAGCGCCCATGTGCGCATCGAAAGCGCCAACCCCTACCTTGACGTTGGTGCCGAGCCCGAAACGTTCCGCCCATACCCGCGACAAGGTACCAGCGGAGACATCGCTCGTGTAGGTCCGCTCATACAAACGCTCTCTCAGCCCTTTGAGCAACGGATCGAGCTTTGTGAGAAACTCGTCCGAAGGGAGCCCGCCGAACGAAGCGTGCCACATTGCTTTGTGTCCCGCGGCGCACCGGCTGCGCTTGAGCTTGCGCGGATCGGTATTGCCTGTCAGCAGCGCCGGAATCCAGTCGCAGTGCTCCACCCACGAGAAAGCAGCCTTTTGTACGGCTGGATCGGCACGAAGAACGTGGAGGATCTTCGCCCAGAACCATTCCGAGGAGTAGACACCCCCTTCGAACTGCGTGTAATCAATCCCTCCCCAGGATTTCGCGAGGGCGTTAATCTCTCCGGCTTCATGAACAGCCGTGTGATCCTTCCAGAGCACGAACATCGCATTCGGGTTCTCACCGAACTCCGGAAGCAATGCCAGCGGCGTTCCACGGTCGTCAACTGCAACCGGTGTCGAGCCGGTCGTATCAACAGAGAGTGCGCGGACGTTCGCCGCAGTGCCCGATGGCGCCTCCAGCAACGCATGCTTGATCGTGCGCTCGAGGCCTTCGATGAAATCGAGCGGATGCTGGCGAAACTGGTTGTTCGAGGGGTCGCAGTACTTGCCCTCTTTCCACCGAGGAAAGGAGCAAACGGCGCTTGCTACCTCCGCTCCGTCTGCTGCGTTGACAATGACCGTCCGCACGGAGTCCGTGCCGAAGTCGACGCCGATGACGTAGTTGTCCGTGTTCATACGAGCTCGCTCAACTAGTCCTGGTAGTATTTGAGATTGTCCTTCGTCAAGATGTCGATCGGCACCATGATCTTCTCTTCGACGTTCTCCCGCAGCACCACGTGCTCGTACAGGCAGTACATTCCCTCGTATCCCTGCATCGCCGGCCGCTGACTGATCAGGAGGTCAATCGACCCGCTTTCCAGATATTTCAGATTCTTCCCCACCAGATCGTAGCCGATGATCAAGATATTCTCCCGCCCGGGCTCTGATTTCAAGTGACGAGCAAAGGGATGCGTCCATGCGTTCGTCACGAAAATCCCCTGAAGATCTTTGTTGTCGCGGAGGATCTCGGCCGAAGCGCGACGGAAAGCGCTTTCCCCACCGTGGCTATCTGCCTCATAGAGCCGAGCCCTGACGCGAGATATTCCATTCAGACCAGATTGAAACCCTCTGATCCGCTCATTGATGTGGAAGTCGTCGGGAACGACCTTGATGATGGCGACGCTCCCCTCCTGGCGTATCAAGTTCTCCATCAGATGAGCTGCAAGCAGGCCGCTTTGGTACGGGTCTTGGCCGATAAACGAAAGGCACTTTGCCGTGGGAACCGTCGAATCGAAGAACACATAGGGCACATCGTGAGGGACGGTTGGAATGAGCCTCTCCGCCGCATGCGTCAGGACCGGCGCAATGAGCATCCCATCGAGCTTTTCCTTCAGCGCCCTCCGGAACGATCCTTCGAATGATCGTTCCGAGTAGCGGTCGAAATGAAAATACTGCACGCGCACCTTGTGCGGTTGCAGTTCGCGACCTGCCCTGTCGATCCCCTTGGCCGGCACGCTCCAGTAATTGTTGTCCTGCGACAACTTTGGCATCAGGACACCGAACCGGAATTCCTTTCCGAGGGAGAGATTGCGGGCGTAGATGTTCGGCCGGTAACCCAAGTCCGATATGATCTTCTGCACCCGGACTCTCGTCTCCTCCGAGACCCGCCCCCGGTTGTGCAGCACGCGGTCCACCGTGCCGAGGGATACACGCGCCCTTGTCGCTATGTCCTTGATTGAAACCATCGCGTTCGTGCAAGAGATCGAAGCGCCAGCCGCTGGTATCGCGGCCACCACCGGAGATCAAAAATGCGTGAACGTACACGCAAAAGCAAGCATTCTGACGACATCCCGGCTTGGTGCACGAAGATTCTTTTCCCACTTTTGCCAAACACAGATCCGGCGCAAAAATCACGAATCGGCAAAGCGGTCATTCTTCCGCTGCTACTGAACCACCCTCACATCGAGCACGGCACCTGCAATCGCATCCGGCAGCGCTTGAAACTTGATCGTAATGCGCTCCTTGCCGCGCGTGAGCTTTTGCGGCAACGTATACTCTACGTCAAAAGACTCGGTCGGGTGGTATTGCAGGCTCTCCGTCGCGATTTTCTCACCGTCGACCATGACGTCGAAGTTGTGCCTGCGGCCTCCGCTCCCCCGATATGTACAGACGAGGGTCATTGGCTTTTCACCGTCGACCTTCAGCTCGTAGCTGAACCACCCATTGCGAGCAGCGCGCCATTTCCTGCCCTCGTAATAGCCCTCGAGAGCTGCCTGGCTCTGAAGATTATGGGCGCGTTCACTGAGAGAATCGCTCATGTCTATCGCGTCAACTGTTCGATCCTCGATATCCTTCCAGCGCGCTTCTGCAGCGGCGATCTCAGCCTTCCTTTTCTCCCAACCGCCCGTTGAGTAGACTTTCCAGTAGACGGTGTAACGATCCTCGAAGACGCGGTAGAACGGGACAAGCGACACGTCGCGCGGCCGACCGATCCCCTCGGTCTCGAAGCCCAACGGCACACCGGCAGCCGGTCTCACATGCTCCAACACACCTTTCGGATCGCACACGAACGCCGGCACTTCGATCGGCTTCAGCCTGCCCAGCTGGGGCGCGCTCGGCCCGTATTGCTTGACAGCATTCATACCCTCACGGCCGAGATCGCCGGCGAGCACAATCGGTCCGTACAACAACGCGACCACGCTCGGATCGTCCGGCATGGTTTCCATCCGCAGGCTCATCGGCATGCGAACTTCCACCACATCGCCCTCCCTCCACTCACGTTCGACGCTCACGTACGAGCCAGCCTTGGCATGGACGGGCTCCTGCCTGCCGTTGATCGTCAGCTCCATCCCCGACTGCGCCCACGAGGGATACCGAATCTTCAGCGCGACGCGGACAGGTTTTGCGCACCTCAGCGTCAGCCGCGTCACATCCTCCTCGGGAAATCGAGTCTCCTGGCGCACGGCCAATCCTCTCTCTCCCCAATTCAACTCCGAAGCGATGAAGAGATTGACGTAGAGCGACTGGTCGTCGTGGTAGTAGACCGTCTCGCCGTACTTGGCGTGATTCTCCATGCCCGTTCCCACACAACACCAGAACGATTCATCGGGAGTCGAAAATGTCTTGAAGGCGCCGGGCTGCAGAGGCACGTAATACGTCATCATACCTGTGCCCGGATCCTGCGATGCGAGGATATGATTGTACAATCCGCGCTCGTAGAAATCCATCGCCTCCGCGGAGAGGGTCAACGCGAAGATGTGTCGCGTCAGCTTGAGCATATTGTATGTATTGCAGGTCTCCGTGCTCGATGGCCCGAGATGCTTCGAGAAATCCTCGACGGGGAAGAAGGCCTCATTATCGCTGTTGCCCCCGATGACGTAGGATCGGTGAAGTGCCACGCGCTGCCAGAAGAACTCCGCGATCCTCTCAGAGCGCTCGTCGCCGGTCAGCTCGTATTCGCGTGCCGCGCCGATCGCTTTCGGGATCTGTGTATTCGCATGCAAGCCATCGAGCGAATCCTCACCGCGGGCGAGGGGATCAAAGAGCGCTTTGTGATCAAACTTGTGCGCCACCCGAAGATACTCGGGATCGCCGGTGACAGCGTAGAGGTTTGCCAGAACTTCGTTCATTCCGCCGAACTCGGTGCCCAGCGCACGCTGGTGCTGCCCCTCCGTCAGGCGGTCAACGCGAAACTTGACCCAGTCGGCCATTCTCTGCACGATGTCGAGCGCCTGCCGGCTCCCGCAGAGGAGATGAACATCGAGCAGGCCGGCCATGATCTTATGGATCGTGTAATATGGAGCCCATACGCGCTGACGGGCATCCACGCGATCGAAGAACTCCTCAGGAAATGCCGAGAGATACCCCGGGTGAAAGCCATGCAAACGCATCGCTTCCTGTATCGTTGCAAGCTCGGTGACAATTGCTTCAGCTCTCGCCTTGAACCGTTCATCCCCGGTGCTCGCGTACATCAACGCGCAAGCCGACAAAAAGTGGCCCAGGCTGTGTCCGCGCAACTCCACATCCGGCGCCTCCCATCCGCCGAGAGGCTTGGCGGTGGATGGCAGGCCGGCCGTGACGCGAAACATGTGCAAGAGCCGGTCCGGGTCCAGGCTAAGCAGGTATTGCTGGTCGCGCACCATGGCGTCCCGGAAAGGCCCGTCCAGCAGCCGAACATCCTGGAGAGCAAAAGGGTATGCCTTGAGCGGAACCTTGTTTCGGAGCGCCATTTTGGCGTCCTCCTGTCCGAAGAGGCTTGATGTCGGTCTCATTTGGACGACGGCAGCGAGAACAAGCAGTGAGACTGTCACCCTTTTCATATCCCTTCTCCTTATGTGGGAATGCCAGCGGGCAGAGACGGTTGCGTGCATCGTCCATGAATGCAGGCGGCTCAACCTGACGGCCAAGCGGCGCCAGCTATCCCTTTTCCTTCTGCGCTTGGGGGCTTTGATTCCCTTTGGAAAACTTCGTCCAGAGATAGTAGACAGGAATCCCGATCAGGACGATGCCGAGACCGGGCCATGTGTAGAGCGGTTTGAAAACCAGCAGGTCCACGCAAATGGCGGCAGCAAGGAGGACATAGAGCCCCGGAAGCACGGGGTATCCAAACGCTTTGTACGGCCGGTCGGCGTCCGGACGCTTCTTTCGGAGGATGAAAAGGCCGATGATCGTGAGAACGTAGAACACCAGGACGGCAAAGATGACGTAATCGAGGAGATCGCTGTATGTCCCTGAAAAACAGAGGACGATCGACCACACAGCCTGAATCACAAGGGCATAGCCCGGCACGGCATTGGCGTTCAGCTCGCCGGCGCGTCGAAAGAACAAGCCATTCTTGGCCATCGCGTAGTAGAGGCGAGCTCCGGCAAGAATCAATCCGTTCGCGCACCCGAACGTCGAGACCATAATCAGGCAAGCCATGACGACCGTGGCGATATCGCCGAAAATCATTGACGCGGCAGCAGTGCCGACGCGATCCGAGGCTGCGAATTGAATCCCACGCCCCGCGGCATCCGTCGCATCCGGACTCCCGACGACCGGAAGCAGGAGGGTATAGGAAACGTTCGTCAGAATGTAGAGCACCGTGACCAAGCCAACTCCGATCGCCAGGCTTCGGGGCAGCGTCTTCTTCGGGTCCTTCACCTCCACCGCAGCCATCGTGACGTCGTGCCACGAATCGGCGGCGAACAGGGATCCCACCATCGCAGCCCCCATGGCTGCAAGGATCTTCCAGCCGGAGAGAGACTCGACGGACAAGATCTTGTCGTCCCGGATGTGGGTCCATGTGGCCGACCAGAAGTTCGAAAGATTCGCAGCGATCGCATCATGGTTCCTCACCACGAACAAGCCCAGGAAGATGATCCCGATGAGGGCCGCGGTCTTGGTCAGCGTGAAGACATTCTGCACGATCTTCCCCTCCCGCAAACCCTTCAGGTTGATCCACGTCAGCACGACGATGCAAGCGACAGCGGTCAGTTGAGCCATCGTGATCTTCAAACCGGCGAGATGGAAGAGAACATTCTCCTCGCTGACCCACGGCACGAGCACCCCTGTGAATTTCGCAAACGCCACGGCAACTGCTGCAATCGTCCCGGTCTGAATCACCATAAAAAACGTCCAGCCGTACAGAAATCCGACGAGCGGATTGTATGCCTCCCGAAGGTAAACGTATTGTCCTCCCGCGTGAGGCATCATCACGGCGAGCTCACCATAGCTGAGCGCCGCGATCATCGTCAGCACGCCCGTCACGAGCCACACGAGCAGCAGGAGGCCCGCCGAACCGACGGTTCTCGCAATGTCGGCGCTGACGATGAAGATCCCGGACCCGATCATGACGCCGACCACGATCATGATAGAGTCCAGCAAACCAAGGCCGCGTTTGAATTCTCGTTCTTGCGTCGGATGTTCGGTCATATGATTCTCCATAGGTTTCATGATGGTCGCGAGCTTTTGCTCCGGTCCGTCCACGACAAAATCACTGATGTGATCATCTGGCTTCTGACAAATCAGCGGGACATCAAAGCCTCCACCTCGGCGATCGTCTTCGGTATCTTCTTGCCGAGCAAGCGATTTCCTTTCTGAAGCACCAGCACGTCGTCCTCAACCCTCACGCCTCCGAAGCGCTCGTATTTCGCAACGGCATCGTAGTTGACGAACTGAGCGAACTTCTTCTCCGCCTTCCAGGCGTGGATCAGCTCCGGAATGAAATAGATCCCCGGTTCAACCGTCAAGACATACCCCGGCTGTAGGGGCTTTGCGAGACGGAGATAGCACAACCCGAATTGGCTGCTCCGTTTCGTTTGGCTGTCGTACCCGATGTATTCTTCACCGAGATCTTCCATGTCGTGCACATCGAGCCCCATCATATGGCCAAGCCCACACTGGAAGAACAAAGCGTGCGCCCCTGCTTGTACCGCTTCCTCCATATCCCCTTTCATCAACCCGAGCTCCTTCAATCCTGTCGCCAAGGCCTTGCCGGCGGCCAGATGCACGTCCTTGAATTTCAGCCCAGGCGAGACCATGCCGATCGCTTGCCGCTGCGCGTCCAGAACGATCTGATAGATCTCCTTCTGCTTCGCCGTGAATTTGCCGCTCACCGGAAACGTCCTCGTGATGTCTCCTGCGTAGTGCAGCGGTGACTCCGCACCCGAATCGTTCACGACGATGTTGCCGGCTTTCATCTTGTTCCCGTGGAAGTGGTTGTGCAGCGTTTCGCCGTGAATGGAGAAAATGATCGGGAACGAAAGGCTTCCTCCCATCGAAACGGCAATCCCCTCCATCGCTCCGGCAACTTCCCGCTCGTACATTCCGGGCTTTGACATCTTCATCGCGGTCATCTGCATGCGGCGAGTGATGTCGATCGCAAGCTCAATCTGCTCAATCTCCTCTTTCGCTTTGACGGACCGCTGCTCGACAACGGCCCGAATGAAATCTTTCGATGCGTACTCACCGACCACGCGCGGGTGAACTCCCAAGAGTCGCTCGATCTTCAATACGTTCTCGGGCCGGTACGGCCGCAGGTAATGGATGGCTTTCCCCTGCCTGACCGCAGACCAAACGACCTCCTCCAGCTTGCCCAGCGGCATCGCTTCCGAGACGCCAACTTTCTCGCTTTTCTCCTCGATGGACGTCTGCGGCCCCGTCCAGACGATCTCGTCGACCGTCGGATCGTTGCCGAAGATGATCTCCTTCCGGCTATCGAGGTCGATGACCGCGGCTAGCGACGGGTCGTCGAGTCCCCAGTAGTAAAGGAAGGTGCTGTCCTGCCGGAAGGAGTACGTATTGGCAGCATAGTTCATCGGGCTCTCTTCGTTGCCGAGGAAGAGCAAGAGCCCCGAGCCGATCTTCTTCTTTAGAGCATTTCTCCTCTGGACATAGATCTTGGTCGCGAACATGGTCGTCTCCTTTTCATTCGATAGTCTGGTTGAGGCAAGGATGAATCATCGCATCTGCAAATTGGGATCCAGGTAGATCCAGCGCAGTCTCAGTTCGGCAAGGAACAGGTCATCGGCAATCTTGAATTCCTCCGGGAGGATGTCACCGAGCGCCATCGTCTGCCACGATGTGGTCGGGTAGATGAACTCGTACGTGTTCCTCGAGGTCGTGACCTTGATCGGCATTCGAAAATCCGGCACGTCTGCTATCCACCGGTACCGGGCGGTCACGGTATCCCCTCGCTTTGCCGTCATCACCTCAAGCTGCGGGATCCTCGTGAACCTGAGGTACTGGTTGAGAAAGTAGGTGTAGTCCGTCCCGGTTTTCTTGTTGATGTAGTTGAAGACATCCTCCGCCGTGACCGTCTGGTATTTGAAGGTCTCGAAGAGGCCGCGCAACGTAGCGAACCACAAAGAGTCATTGTTGATGACGCTCCTGAGCGTATTCAGAACGAGCTGCCCCTTGTCATACATATCCCCCGAGCCTTCATGCTGAACGTTGTAAATGCCGATGATCGGGTCAATGTTTCTTACATTCTGCTTCTTGCCATTGATATACTTCAATGACTGTTCACGTCCCCACATGTATTCCACATACAGTGCCTCTGCGTACGCGCCGAAGCTTTCGTGAATCCACATGTCTGCGACGTCCGTGGCGGTCACAGCATTCCCCCACCACTCGTGCGCGCTCTCGTGAATGATGATGAAGTCGAACTTCAATCCGACTGCCGATGACGACCGGCCTCGATACCCTCCCACGTAGAGATTCCCGTATGCAACGGCGCTCTGATGCTCCATGCCGGTGTGCGGACACTCGATCAACTTGTAGCCGTCCCTGATGAACGGGTACTTCCCGAAGTACTTTTCGTAGCACGCGAGCATCGTCTTCACCTGTTGAAACTGGACTTCAGCCTTCTCCAAGTTCTCCGGCTCGACGTAGTAGTCCAGCGTGAGCGTGTCGCCGTTGATGTAGCGCTCGCTGAAGTGCGCGTACTTGCCGATATTGACCGTCACGCAGTAGTTGTTGATGGGATAGCCGACAAACCAATCGTACCGGTGCCAGCCATCGGGCACAGTGGTGACAGATCGGAGGCTCCCGTTCGAGATGTCCTCCAGCCCCTTCGGCACAGTGATACTGATCAGCATGCTGTCAGGCTCGTCGGACTGGTGGTCCTTGTTGGGCCACCACAGGCTTGCCCCCGTCCCCTGGCAGGTGACGACGACCCAGGGATTTCCCTCCTTGTCCTTCACCCACGTGAACCCTCCCTCCCACGGCGGCCTCTTTGCCTCGGTCGGTTCTCCCGAATAGTAGACCGTGACATCGTGATAGGTGTTCGCCTTCACGGCGGGAAGGTCGACGAACACTGCGTTGAACTCGCGCGTGAAGCGCAGCGGACCTTTGCCGTCCAACGTAATCTTGTCTACAGACATGTTCTTGAAAAGGTCGATCTGCATCCTGTCAAACCCTGTCGCAGCCCGGAATCGAATCGCATTCGATCCACGAATCATATGGGTTTCCGGATCGACGCGGATGTCCAGATGATAATACGTGACATCGTAACAGGTGCGCAACGGTGTCAGCATCCCACGCAGCGTATCGGCGCGAGTGAAGACTAGGGGCGCCCGTTGCGTCTGGGACTGCCCGAGGACAACGTAAACCAGCAAAAACAACAAGAGCAAAACTGTGCATTGACGAATCCTCATGATTCTCCTCTCCTTATTATTTGATCAGCGTTGCCCCTCCTCGCGAGACAGAAGGACAAATGAAAAACTCTCCTTGAAGCCTGGGTTGAAAATCACCGCGTCTTACTCCATCACTTTACAGAGAAACGGTGAATGGTCTCCTGCCTGTAGTGCTCCCCGGGATTCAAGACGACTGATGGAAAGTTCGGCTTGTTGGGCGAGTCGGGAAAGTGCTGCGTTTCCAGGCAAAACCCGTAGTGCTTCTTGTACACCTTTGCACCTTTTCCTGTGATTGTGCCATCCAGGAAGTTGCCGGAATAGAATTGAATCCCCGGCTCCGTGGTGGAGATCTCCATCACCCGTCCGCTCGTTGGCTCGTAGACTCGAGCCGCCAGAGCCATCGATTTGCCAGCACTCACAAGCACATAGTTGTGGTCGTAACCGCCTTCAACCTGGGCGATCCGCGCTCCAACGGCCGTCGGGGTGGTGAAATCCATCGGCGTCCCCTTCACGCGTCTCAGTTCGCCGGTCGGGATGAGGTCCTTGCCGACGGGAGTGTACTTCTCCGCGTTGATGAAAAGCTCGTGGTTCAGGACGTCACCGGTGCCCTGGCCGGCGAGATTGAAGTAACCGTGGTGAGTGAGATTGACGATGGTAGGCTTGTCGGTCGTGGCGTCGTAGGAAATCTTCAGCTCGTTCCGGTTGGTCAGAAGATACAGGACGGTGCACGAGAGATTTCCGGGATAGCCCTCCTCGCCATCCTTGCTCAGGTACGAGAGCTTCACGCCAACAGCACTGTCCTGTTTGATCGGTTCAGCATCCCATACGGCCTTGTCGAACCCTTTCAAGCCGCCGTGGAGGTGGTTCTTCCCATCGTTCGTCGCCAATCGATAGGTCACGCCGCCGAGCATAAATCTGCCATTCGCGATTCGGTTTGCATACCGGCCCACAATTGCCCCAAAGTAAGGACTTTTGTCGACATATCCGCCGAGGCTGTCGTAACCCAGCACGATGTCGTCGAGCTTGCCGTTTCGATCGGGCACCTCCAGCGAGGTCAAAATCCCGCCGTAGGTCATGATCAAGGCTTTCAACCCATTCACGTTCGTCAGGGTGTAGAGATCGACCGCCTTACCATCCGGCGCCTTGCCGAAATTCGTCTTTTCAACACTCAGTTCCATTTTCATGCCTCTTGACTCTTTGGATTGATCCGATCCTGACTGCTTCTGACAGCCGGCGATGAGCACGACCAGCGCCAACGCCAGGGCCGCTCGGAATTCGTGGCGTATTGTTTTCTTCATATCAGTTCTCCTTCGAAGACTTAGAAACTCCTGTGCATATCCCCCCGCAGAGCCACCCGCGTCGCGCGCACTCTTGCTCCGTCGCGCGTTGATTCGGATTGACTCGCTTTCAGTCTGAGAATCAGCGCTAGAGACAAAGCCGAAAAGGCCCTGTTTTGATGTCATGAGCTACCGTTGCTGTTACCAGTGATGGATGCGACGACGTTCTGAAGCAATGAGTGTCAGATTCGCAACGGCAGCAGTCATCGCAAGCTGAAATACGAGCTTCGCTTTGCCAACAAAGCGCGCCTTGCGAAGTCCGAGTTGGACAAGACGAGCAATGCGATGTTCGACCGTTGACCGCAGGCGATAGGCCTGCCGGAACTGTTCCGTTCTTTGAAATTGTCTGGCTGCTTGCATCAGGGCTTCATGTTCATGGAGGGTCACCGAACGCCACGCTGCCCCGGGCTTCAGACACTGCGGTGCAAAGGGACAGGTGTGACACTGTGCGTGAGAGAAACGAAATGCTTTACCGTGAAACTCTTTGCCGCTCTTGGTTCTCCTCTTTTGTGTATACCAGAGCGAGGTGGTCTTGCCTGCTGGACAGGTGACGGTCTCCTTGGCCAGATCGATGTGGAAGTCTTCTTTCGTGAAACGGCCAGTTGTCGGAGCCTTGGGTACAGGGGCAATCAGCATACGGTTCTCTTCTTGCGCTGCGACTCGTTGCTCTGCTGTCCCATAGGCACTGTCACCGAGAATGGTTTCAATCCTTGTGCCGGTCGCTTGCTCGGCCTGATCGAGAAGACCGTCGACGTTGATGGCGTCGTGCTCATTGCCCGCAAGCACATCAACGGCAGTCACAAGCTGACTCCTGGTGTCTGTGGCCAGTGAGGCCTTGTAACCGTCGAACCGTTGCGTGACGCATCTCGGGATCGTGGACCGACACGATGCGCTCGGGCGCCACACCATCAACTTGGCTTCGTCGCTCTCCGGCGCATAGCGAGCAAGCACGGCTCGGGCTAAGGCCAAGACTCGATCACAATCAGCCACCAACGCTTGCAGCACGACGTGGCGTTCGTTCTCGTTGTCCCAATCGATCGAGAGTGTTCCCTTGAAACTGGGGGCTGTGTAACGGCGGAAATCGTGCTCACAGGCAAAGTGATCCACCGTGTGCGAAACAACCACAAGGCTACCTTCCATCGCAAATCGAACTTCGCACGATCGGTCGCTTCTTGGTCAGGGACATTGTCATACCACTGCAAGATCAAACAAAGTATCTTGTGGTGAGCGTTTTCCGAGCATTTTCAAAGTATCCAGTATTGTGGCATGGACTGTCTGAGCATCCTTGAACCAACAACATAAGTCACTTTTCGGCCAGATCTCTAGTCCTCCTCTTCCATGAAGGAGCGCCGGCCCCTCGTTCCATTGATCGGGTTGGCATCGAGCACCCATACTCCCCGACCGTGCGTTCCGATGGCGATCATGTTGTCACGTGGATGCACGACGAGATCGAGCACGTACGTCATCGGCAAGCCGGTGCCCAGCGCGTTCCACGTCTTGGCACCATCGGTCGTCACAGAGACGCCGCCGTCCGTGCCCACGTAAAGTATATTTCTATTCTTCGGATCCTCGCGGATGACGTTCACCGGACCGATTGGAATTCCCTTCGAAATATCCACCCACGTTTTTCCGTAGTTCGTCGATTTCCAGACGTACGGAGTGAAGTCATCATCGCGCTTTCCGTTCTGCGTCATATAGACCGTTCCCATTTCGAACGCAGACGCGACGATGCGGGAGATCCACTTCTGGTATGGCAGGCCTTGCATGATCTCCTGCCAGTGTTTCCCGCCGTCCTTCGTCAAATGGACCTTGCCGTCGTCCGTTCCGACGTAGATCAGTCCGTACTTCAGCGGCGATTCGGAAACGGTGGTGAGCGTATGATAGGAGATATCGCCCATTTCAGAGGTGGTGTTATAGGTCAGGTCAGGACTGATCTGCTCCCATGTGTTCCCTTGATCGGGCGATCGAAAGAGGTACTGCATCCCGTGGTAGATGATATTCGGATCGTGCGGGGAGATCATGAACGGCGCGACCCACTGCCCCCGCAGCTTCGGCTCATCCTCGTACGTTCTCGGCAGCAGACGCTTCGACATGCCCTTCACGACATCCGAGCGAGCGATCATCCCGTAATACCCCGCGGAATAGACGATCGCCGGGTTCGTCGGGTCGATGGCGTGACTGGATCCCTCGCCGCCCGGGGCGGGATCGAACTCGACGCCAGGGACCTTGTCACGTCCCTTGCTCAAGTCGACCGCCCCGCGGAAGCTGCCGTAATCCTGAACGGATCCGTACACCCTGAAGGGGGTATCCATGTCGTACGCGATGTCGAAGAATTGTGTTGAATGGATCTGGTCGATAAAGCTGCGCCAGCTCTTCCCCTTGTCGTACGAGACATAGGCACCGCCATCATTGACGTTCACGAGGTAGTTGGAATTGTCGGGATCGATCCATAGCCCGTGATGATCGCCATGCATGCCCCGAAGGCGCCGAAACGTCTTACCGCCATCGGTCGACACGTTCAAACCGAGGCCCATCGAGTACAGGGTATTTTCATCGTTCGGATCGACCCGAATCTGTCCGAACACCCAACCGTAGGTCGCTGAATGCCGCTCCATATACGTCTTCATGGTATCGGTCAAGCCGCTGACCTGCCTCCACGACTCACTGCGATCATCCGAGCGGTAGATCGTCGCCCCTTTGATCACCCTTGCCATGGGCCTGCCGTAGGAATCCACGCGTGTGCTGTCAGCTTCCCGGGCGACCTCATAATTGTCGACGAGCGCATAAAGAACATTTGGATTTGAACGCGCGATATCGATACCGATCCGGCCTCGATACTGCGGCGCCGGCAACCCATTGTTCATCTGCTTCCAGGTCTTGCCGCCATCCGTCGTTTTGTAGATTCCGCTCCCGGTGTAGTCCGGTTTGCTGCGCGGATCGTTCCACTTGTCCCGGATGCGCTGCCACGTCGCGGCGTACAGCGTCTCGCTGTCGTTCGGATCCATGGCGAGATCGATGGCGCCGGTCTCGTTATTGACGAAGAGCACTTTCTGCCACGTCTTGCCGCCATCGGTAGTCTTGTAGACCCCGCGCTCCGCGTTGAATGTCCACTCGTGGCCGGAGGCTGCCACATAGACGATATCCGGATTCTTCGGATCGATCACGATGCGCGGGATCGTGTAGGTGTCCGTCAATCCCATGTGCTGCCACGTCTTGCCCGCATCGGCCGACTTGTACACGCCGCACCCTGCCTGCGAGCTGCGGAAAATGTTCGCCTCCCCGGTACCGATCCAGACGATGTTCGGATCGGAAGGCGCGACGGTCACATCGCCGATCGTGGTGGACGCAGCCTGATCGAAGACCGGTTCCCACGTCGTGCCTTCGTTCTCCGTCTTCCAGAGTCCGCCGGAAGCCGAGGCGACGTAGATGGTATAGTTCTTCCCTTTCGGCGCGACGACCGCGACGTCGATACATCGTCCACCGACGTTCGTGGGTCCGACGAATTGCCATTTCAGGTCTTTGTACGGCGAATTCTTCTTCATCTCCTGGTACTGCTCAAACCCTTTCAGCCGCAGCGTCGGATCGGTCGACTGGATGCGAGCAGGTCTCTTGGCTTGAAATCCGAACGCCAGGACCGATACAACGATGAGAGGGATCGCAACCGCCCACGCCCGCCGCAGTGAAGTCGCTAGACTCATGAGGACCTCCTTTTCATAACCGTTGATTAGTGGAATCATGGCTTACGAGCTTTTCGTTGTGATAGTTCAATCGCCGGGACTGCCCCCCGCTGAACGTGAATACGCGGCCGTCCAGGTTATGTCTGATACAGAATATAGGGATCCTGCGCCACGAGAGTGCTCCTCCCGGTGAGGTGCCCGCCATCCCATTGGAGATCTTTCAGGTCGACGCCGCCGCACGTGATGTGACGGCTGGTGGCGATCACCTGTGAATGCGTTCTGGAAAGAACCGAGCAGCTTCTTGCTCCAGAACTCGAAGACATAGTATTCGCGTGCAGGATCAAGTCCCAGGTCAGCAAACCGAATTTCGGGGAAGTCACCCCCCGTGCAACCGAGAACCCACCAGAAATCAAATGGCCGGTTGATCTCAAGCAGATAGAGGAAGCAGTTGGGCGTATATCCGGCATCGAACACCCTCGGGCCGGAGCCGCTCACTTCTGAGTTAACACGCTCGAGATTCTGTGAGCGCGAGGGGTCGACATCGTACGATTGACCGGGCCGTGTGAACAACACCGGTGCGGCGCGCTTGGCCGGCTCGATTGCCGCTGTGCGGTAAACCGCAGGCTTGTCCGTAAGCATCAGGAGCGAGCCTGTCAGCGCTGTAACCATCGTAGACCGATAGGCGTCCTCATTCAAGCTCAAGATGGTCCGGATCGTTGCGCCAGACGACATTGTTGAACGAATTGTATTGAGAAAGACCCGCATAGGCAAGAGCTCCCCGGTCATCACGAACGAACCAGTCACGATGATTCTCGGCATACTCCTTGTCAAAGATCCCAACTGCCGTCCAGATCCCGGGTTTCAGACCCTTGTTCTTGATGTACTCGGCCAGATTCTTAAGTCCATCGTCCTATCATACACCGCTCGATTCCGCAGGTTGCGGCTGAGACCTGATGCGTGGCGCACGAGCAGCGGCGCGCGACTCAGCCGATCTGCCTCACAAGGAAAGGACTCATCGCTGGCAAAGATCCTACCCGCAATCTTGATCTTCTTGTTCCAGTCCAATGTGGTCAGCACGATCACCTGCTGGATCCGTCCACCGTCCCGATAGACCTGCATCCGATGCTGAAAAGACTCTGCCGCTGGATTCACCTCAGCGGAGAACACCACGCGACCGTCATACCGAATGGCGAGAGCGTTCTTCAGCAGCTCAACCGTTGCCGGTGCGTTCGGCGGGCCTGTCGTTGTCCAAGCTTCCTGCGAGAAACACGCGAGCGTGAGGGTGGCGCTCAGTGCCAGGATGAACGATGCTCGAATCTCAAAGCTGTGTTTGATCAAGGCATTGACTGCCTGCATCGTCGAAGCCGGGTCGACATTCGTGTCCATTTCTCCCACGGAAAGGAGAAGCTTGCCCTGAAGTCGATACGCGTTGTCCGCGTTTGACGAGGCAGCATACTCGGAGTTGAGAGGCCAACCCATCCATAATGCTTCTCCTATGCTTACCATGTATCCGTCGCGCCTTCTTTCGCAATCGTCATAACAACTACGAAGGCGATCACGAGTCCTCAACGGCTCGTCGGAATGATTTCTCACTCCTGGACTTTAGCCTTTATCATCGTGAAGGAATGAGGAGGGAAGCTATACACGAATCGCTCTCCACCTCCGGTGGTGAATGCTTTCTGAACGGTCTTCACATTCTGGTCTGTGCGAGTGTTTTGCACCTTCGGATCGGAGCCATTCACTTCGTACGCCGTCGCCGCATTGGCGAACCGTCCGTTCTGACTGAGGATCTCGGTCTCCAAGGACTGATCGCGATGGCGATTGACCACATTAATGACCAGGCTGCGGCTGGCGCGGTCATAGGCTGCGGAGACGTCAAGGTAGGGCACACTCTCGTGGCCGGCAGTCTGGTAAGTAGCACAAGAGACATGAGTATCCAGTGACGTGCCGGAACAGTTCGTGGCAAAGAGCTGCAGAGGATAGTAGATGGTCTGCAGCCACATTCCGTCCTTGTCAGCTCGCATCGGCGCAATGACATTCACGAGCTGGGCCATGTTGGCGATCTTTACGATCTGTGCGTTCCGGACGAAGCAGTTCAAGAACTGAGCATCCACGAGCGCGTCTTCAAGATTGTAGGTCTCCTCCAGGCTTTCCTTTGTCCAGGCTCGGTACCAAACATTCCACTCGTCGAACGCGACGTAGATTGGGGTCTTGCGATGGGTCATTGTCATCGTCTCGTTGATGAGCCCCTCCACGATCTTGATGCGCTTTTCCACATCGAGCGTCGATGCGAGGAATCGGTAGTAGTCATTGTCGCGGTTCCCCACGTACGTGTGGAGCGCGATATAGTCGGTGTAATCCTTCAGGTGGCGAAGGACGGTCCGGTTCCATTCAACCCAGTTGCCGCTGAAGTCGCTGGACCCGGAGACGACCAGCTTGATGTCGGGATCGATCCACTTCATAAGCTTGGCCGCCTCGAGCGCGAACTTGCCGTAGTCTTCCGCGTTGCGGTGTCCCATCTGCCAATCGCCATCCATCTCATTTCCCAATGCCCAGTACTTGACGTCGTAGGGCTCCGGACTTCCATTCTTGGCGCGCAGGTCGGAGAAATATGTACCCGACTTACGGTTGCAGTACTCCACCCAGTTGCGAGCCTCGTCCCACGTCCCCGTCCCGAGGTTGACGCAGATATACGGCTCGGTCCCGAGTTTTCGGGAGAACTTGATGTACTCGTCCGTTCCGAATTGGTTGCTCTCGATCGCCCCCCACGCGAGGTCAATCCGTTTCGGCCGCTGGTCCTTCGGACCGATGCCGTCCATCCAGTGATATCCCGAAGCGAAGTTCCCACCCGGCCACCGGAGGATGGAAACTTTGAGGCCTTTGCAGGCGTCCAGCACGTCTTTCCGGAATCCATCGTTGTCGGCTTGAGGAGAACCGGGCTCAAAGATGCCCCCATAAATGCAGTGCCCGAGATGCTCGATGAAATTGCCGTAGATGTGACGGTCGATCTCGCCGATGGTTCTGTCAAGATCGATCTTGATGAGCGCCTTCGATGAGGCCGAGCTCTTGTCTCCTTGAGCGACGCCAAGAGCCGCGGCGCAGAACAGCAGGCAGAAGAGGAGAGCTGAAGATGTGGGTTTCATTTTTCACCTCTGCGAGAGTGATTTCAGATCCTGAACACGATCGTTGAATCGCAGGAGTCAGGAAGATGTTCTCAACAGTCCCCGATCCCTCCATCATCCCCTCAAAATGATTTGGCTCCCTGATCAGATCACAAGCGGTGAGCCGCTGGAAGCCGCCCTCTCCTTCATTTCGAACGGGTGGAGTGCGGCGTTGTCCACACGAGAGACAGAGACTGGCTTCGTCCTGAAGAGGCTCACGGTTGTATGAGGATGAGCTCTTTCTGTGGGCTGGACAGGTACTCAGCGCCGGCGCTTTTCACGAGGACCATTTCTTCAATCGTTGCGATGCCGCGGCCCGGGACCGTCAGGCGAGGCTCTATGGTGAAAACCATGTTTTCCTCGATCGGTACGAACGGCTTCTTCGCATATTTCTCCCAGGCGGGACCCAGGAGCGCCGTGCCGTCGTGTGGGAACCGGCCAACCTGATGTCCCAGGCCGTGCGGGAATTCGTCGTACCCATTCGCCGTGATGATCGTTCGAGCAATCCCGTCGATCTGATGCCCCTGAACGCCAGGTCTTAATGCCTTCCGCGATTCCTCGATTGACTTCAGAATTGTGTCGAAGCCCTTTTGAACTTCAGTCGGCGCGCGGGTTTCTCCTTTTTCCAGGATATAAAACGTTCGCTGCAAGTCGGAACAGTAACCCTCCCACTTCACGCCAAAGTCCATGTTGAGCACGTGCCCCTCCTTCACGACGCGTTCCGTCGGATTGTAGTGTGCCCCAGCCGTCTCCGAACCTGTGAACACGGACGGACATGTCCTCGGATCCCAGGCAAGCTCGAGACCTCGATCTTCCACCCGCTTTTTCATGAATGCAGCAATGTCCGCCTCGGTCTTGCCAGGCTTGATGAATCGGGCGACTTCAGAGAAAATCTCCTGTGTATGACGGATTGCCTGGGTCATGTACTCGATCTCGGTGGGCATTTTTCGCTGGCGAAGAGCGGAGACGACCGGTTCGGCGGAGATGAGCCGGTCGCTCATGCCGATCCCGGCAAGCATGTCGAGCAGCGTGAGATACATCCCGTGCGTGAGCCCGTCGCAGATCTCGCTGTCCTGCGAGTAGTTGACGGCTATTTTCGACGGGTTAAGCTTCTTCATATACTCGACGAAAGGCTTCTTGACGCCTTCGACGTAGCCGACCACCTGGTCGTACGCGCCCAAATCTTCAACGCCCTTCTTGTCATACTGACCGACGATGGCATGCTTCTTTCCCGACGACGAGATGATGAACGCAGAATGCCATGTCAAGCTCGCGTTGACGAGGAACGGGAGAATAGGATCACCGTTGAGCTGTGTCTCTCGCACGAACGTGAGCCAGCAATCGACGTCGAGCTCCTTCAGGATACCAATGGATTGTGCAATCTTTTCTTTGACCAGCATGGTTTTATTCCTCTCCCTTAGATCATGAAGCCGTTCTTCAGTGGATCGACCGGGTCAACGAGGAACTCGTTACGGCCGGTAATGAAGGCCCTCCCCTCGACCTCAGGGACGATCGCCTCATACGGACCGAACCGCGTGGTTTCGATGACCCGACCCTTGAACTTGCTCCCGATGATGCTCTCGATCACCAATTCTTGACCGACCCGCACCTCCTTGCGCGCGAAATGAATCGCCAGGCGGCCGCTCACACCCGTGCCTGTCGGCGAACGATCGACCTCACGCTCGGCGAAAATACAGACGTTGCGGCTGTCGGCTTCACCGACCGGAGGCGCGATAAAGATCGTTCCGTAGAGAAAACTGAGGTCCTTCTCGAACGGGTGTTCAATCGGCCGCGCGTTCATCACAGCCCGCTTGATCATCATCCCCTGTTCGATGAGCTGTGGTGCCTCGGTAGGGAGGCATCTGAGTCCGAGCTGATCCGCCTGAACGTAGGCGTAAAACGCGCCTCCGAACGCCAGATCGTACCGGACCTTCCCGAGCCCTGGGACATCCACGACCTGGTCAAGCGCCAGGACAAATGATGGTACATTGTGAAAACGGGCGCTCTGAACCTTGCCGTCGCTCACGCTCGCGTAGGCTGTCACGAGCCCGGCAGGCGTGTCGACTCTGATGACGGTTTCAGGCTCGACGATCTTCACCATTCCAGTCTGCGCGGCGACCGTCGCAATGCCGATGATGCCATGCCCGCACATCGTGCTGAACCCCTCATTGTGGAGAAACAGCACACCGAAGTCGGCATCTGGTGAGACGGGTGGCACCACGATGCATCCGTACATCTCGCGATGCCCGCGCGGCTCCCACATCAAGAGCGTCCGGAGATGGTCGAAATGTTCCTTTGCGTAGCGTCGCCGCGCCAGGATGGTATCGCCCGGAAGCTCAGGGAACCCATCGACGACGATCCGGAGCGGCTCACCCTCGGTGTGGGCATCGAGCGTCGTAAGGCGAAGCCACCCCTCAGGCGCTTTCCAGGCACGGAGAGGTTGACGGACTTCGTGAGATGATCTCGGCATAGGAAGGACGGGACATTCTGATGATGCGTCCTGACTAAATCTCTGAGGAGGCTCTCGGCTGCGGGCGGTTCGGGCGTGATTGAACCACCGACGGTAACGCCAGCTTAATCTAGCTGGAAGTTGCTCCGTCTACAAGAGAATTTTTTGATGAGGAGATACTGGCCGGAAGGAGGAAGAGGCCCGATTGACGATCGGACGCGCCTGGAACTCGCCGTAGTTGCCCACAAGAGCATCAGCAGGTCGTGCCAAGATGCTCCCGACGGGGTGCTTCGGCGAACGGCCGGGAACCCATTCCCTTCCGAAGGATTCTCGAGCCATCAGACAGCATAGACCGTCGATGCCGTGTCACCACCTCGTCCGGTCCAATTCGTGTGAAAGAACTCGCCGCGTGGCTTATCCACACGCTCGTACTGATGTGCCCCAAAATAGTCTCTCTGCGCCTGGAGAAGGTTGGCCGGCAGGCGAGAATTCCTGTAGCCATCGTAGTAAGCAAGCGCCGCGGAGAACGCCGGGGCCCACACCCCGTGCGTTATCGCCGTGGCCACCACCCGACGCCACGATTCCTGAGATGACTCGATCTTGTTCTTGAAGAAAGGATCCAGCAGCAGATTTCTCAGCTTTGGATTCTTGTCGAAAGCTTCCTTGATTTTGCCGAGAAAGACCGAACGAATAATGCATCCGGCGCGCCACAACTTGGAGATCCCGCCATAGTCGAGGTCCCAGCGAAACTCCTCCGCCGCTGCACGCATCAGCGAGAATCCTTGAGCATAGGAAACGATCTTGGAAGCGTACAACGCCTTTTCAAGATCGTTCACGAAGCCCTGCCGGTCACCCGAGAACCTTGTCCCGGGACCCCGGAGACTCTTGGACGCTTCGACTCGCTCATCCTTGATGGCAGACAAGCAGCGGGCATAGACCGCTTCACTGATCAGCGTCAGCGGAATTCCGAGATCCAGCGAGGAGACGCTTGCCCACTTGCCCGTCCCTTTCTGACCCGCGGTATCGAGGATCTTGTCGACCAGGGGCTTGCCATCGACATCTTTGTACGCAAGGATGTCGCGAGTGATTTCAATGAGATAACTATTGAGAACACCTTCATTCCATCGCTTGAAGACCTCATGCATCTCATCGGCCTCCATTCCGAGCAGTTGGTGCATGATCTGATACGCCTCGCAGATCAGCTGCATATCGCCGTATTCGATCCCGTTGTGCACCATTTTCACGTAGTGTCCTGCCCCACCCACGCCCACCCATTCGCAACAGGGCGCGCCGTCTGGCAGTTTCGCGGCGATCGCTTGAAGGATCGGCTTGACGGCCGGCCACGCCTTGGGACTGCCGCCGGGCATAATCGAAGGGCCAAGCAGGGCTCCTTCTTCTCCACCGCTCACGCCGGTCCCGATGTAGAGGATCCCCGCAGGTTCGAGCGACTTCATCCGCCGTTCCGTGTCGGCAAAATGCGTATTGCCTCCGTCAATGAGGATATCGCCCGAGGCGAGGTGCGGCTTGAGATCAGAGATGAGAGAATCGACAACCTTCCCGGCGGGAACCATCATCAAAATTCGTTTCGGACTCTTCAGCGATGCGATGAACTCACGAAGCGACGAAGACGTCGATATCTGCTTACCGGCAGTGTCGTGAACGAAACTGCCCCGTTTCTTCTCATCGATGTCGAATCCCGCCACGGAGAACCCGTTCCGTTCGACGTTCAGGGCGAGATTTCTGCCCATCAATCCAAGTCCAGCGATCCCGATGTCAGCTTGTTGACCCATAGTACCACTCCTTTTGCTTGTGCGTAGAACTCAAGATGATGCGTTCGTATTCCGACGACCGCCTTCGGCCGCGTGGGGAGTGCTTTCCGAGGAGAGGGAACTCACAGCTTTCGCCCTCTGTGACACGCTCTCTGCAGACAGTCAACGCTGGATACGCGCTGAGCCGCCCTTCGCAAAGGCACGCACTTGCTCCACGGTCGCCATCGTAGTGTCGCCGGGGAACGTCGTCAGTAACGCTCCGTGCGCCCAACCGAGCCTCACGGCCTCTTCCGGCGTCTCGCCGGTCAACAGGCCGTAGAAGAAACCGCTCGCAAATCCGTCGCCGCCCCCCACCCGGTCAAGCACCTCCAGCTCGCAGGTTGGCGCGGTGTAGGTCTTGCCGCTGACCCACGCCACGGCGCTCCAGCTGTGTCGATTCGTGGAATGCACGTCGCGCAGCGTTGTCGCCACAGCTTTCACGTGCGGCTGCTTGGCCACGACGCTGTCGATCATCGCGAAGAACGCGCTCGGGTCAAGCTTCGACTTGGCGGCCACCTCTGGGCCGGGGATGCCCAGACCTTTCTGCAGATCCTCCTCGTTGCCCACCAGGACATCCACGTGCTCCACGATGCGGCCGATCACGTTCACCGCTTTTTGCTGCCCCCCCCAGATGCTCCAGAGCTTCTCGCGGAAATTCAGATCAAAGCTAGTGACCGCACCGGCCTTCTTCGCCGCTTTCATCCCCTCGGCGATGAGCTCGCCTGTCGTTTCCGAGAGTGATGCAAAGATACCACCGCTGTGGAACCACCGCACGCCTCCCGCGAAGATGGCGTTCCAGTCGAAATCCCCCGGTTTGAGCCGAGCGCCTGCTTCATTCGACCGGTTGTAGAAAACGACGGGCGGACGAATACCGTGCCCCCTGTCGCTGTACACCGTGGCCATGTTGGGACCATTCACGCCGTTATGCTTGAAGCGCTTGTAGAATGCCTTGACGCCCATCGCCCTGACGCGCTCGGCGATCAGATCGCCGATGGGGTAATCGACCATTGCCGTCGCGATGCCGGTATTCATACGAAAGCAATCGGCCAGGTTGGCAGCGACATTGAATTCGCCGCCGCTCACGTGAATCTTGCACTCCGTCGCCTTTCGAAAAGGAACGATGCCCGGATCGAGACGATGGACCAGGGCACCCAGGGAAACCAAATCGAGCGCCCCTTCGGAACGGATCTTCAGATCATTGCTCATGAGTTGTACGTCCTTCCTTTTGACTGATTGAGAGGATACCGTCGTCAGTTTTTCAGTCGATACAAGACCTGTCCCGCGTTCTCGACGACGAGCAGGTCGCCGTTCTGGCGTGCGCGCCATGCGTCCAAGTCAATAGACCCGGGATCGCGGTAGCCGAGGTTCACGCTCCTGCAAACCGATTCGGGGATCGAAGTCGCAAGAGTCACGTTCACCCTCGGTTTCTCAACTGTACCGACACCGCGAACATTCGATGAATGGGCCATGATCAGTTTGGGGTAATCGGAAAAGCGCTCCCACTGCCGGACGAAATACTCAATGCAGTGATAGCCAATTTGCTTGATCAGATCGCCGTGAACGAACGATATCTCGCGAATCTGCGGTCCGTAGATGATCAGCTCCCCGCCGTCAGCAACGATCGGCTCCAGCTTGTACATCGCCTTGCCACCCACCCAGATCTCTTCGTAGATGTCCGGCGTGATCCCGAGAATGGTCTTGTACGGCTTGGCGACATACCGTACGTGAAGTTTCGAGGAGTAATCTGCCGACCGCGACCACGCTTCCTTCGGCTCTCCGGCAAACAAGCACATCACCCTTTCGTGGTCGTTGACCGCGAAGGCGAAACATGTGCACGGCGTCTTGATGAACTCGACTGCCCGATCGATGATCCGCCGCGTCGGTGTGTCTTTGACACCGTTGATGGCCGCGTTGGTGATCAGCGCAGCAACCCAGTGAAACGTCTCAATGACTTCGAGGCCGGCGATCCCGGGAAAGAAGTACTTGTTGCCGCCTGCAAACCCCATCGCCTCATGCGGCACGACCGGTGAGACGATCAGGATGTGATCATACTCAGTCACCTTTCGGTTGATGGTAATGTTAATCGGCTTGGAGAACAACCCGTCCGTCAACCTCGACAGCTCACCGCCAGAAAGCATCCCCAGGGTCACCAGCTCGGCAGGGTTCTCGTGCTCATGGTTGAAAAAACGCACCTTCGAGTATGTCGTCCTGTGCTGTTGCTTCGTTATGCCGACGCGCGCGTAGATCCGCTCCTCCTCCATCGAAGCGTGAGTGCCCGTCGCGATCATGTAATCGAGGCTCGCGACCTGTTCTCCGATGAGCTCGAAGATGATTCGGAAAAACAGATCAATCGGCGCGTGGCGAGTGCGGTCGGGGATCAGCACAAGGAGCCGCTTGCCCTTCAAAGGAATCTGGCCGAGCGAACGCTCGCAGATTTTCCGTATCTCCGCCTCTGTCATCGGACGGTCAAATGAACCCCCTCCTACAACGGTTTCCATCAACGTTTCTCCTTCCGCAGAATCGTTTTGAACCCTAAGTCTTGAAGAACCGGCATGGCAGAGACTTGATGCGGGCCGAGTTCGACCGTTCGATTGAAGAACTCCCGCCGGATCCGGTACTCTGCTCTCAGCTTCATGAAATAACCGCGACGGTCGCTCTGCTTCATTCCATTCAACTGCCTCAGCAACCGATCATCTGATTCGATGTCATACGCCTCTCGCACTACATAATGAACAACATCGCATTCCTCCTCAGGTTCCGGAGGGACGGCGATCCGTGCCTCGTCCGGGGTCAGCGACGCATCGATTCGCCACGTCGGCGTGACACCGAGGAAACGAGCCGCCTCCTCATAGATCATCCTGCAGGCATTGAGCTTCCCATCGAGAGAATGTCCTGCAATGTGCGGCGTACCGAGCATCACGCGGGAAAGCAGGTCCAGAGAAATCTCCGGCTCCCCCTCCCAAACGTCGAGGATTGCAGCGGAGAGGTGCTTCGATACGAGCCTCTCCTCGAGTGCCTTCGTCTCCACCACGGCACCGCGCGAGGTGTTCAGAAGAACCGAGCCGGCCTTCATCCTTCGTATGCGCGACGCATCGAAGAGATGATAGGTCGCATCGACGCCTGATGTCGTGAGAGGGACGTGAAGGGTGATGAAGTCGGCCTCCATCAGCTCGTCCAGCGGCCGGTACTTCTCATCCCGCGTTTGCCGCGCGAGCGGCGGATCGTTCAAAATCACCTTCATGCCCAGCGCTCGGGCGACCCTCTCAACCTTGCTGCCGACATGCCCAACCCCGACGATTCCGATGCTTTTGCCGCGAAGGGGGCTGCCCGTCCGCTGCGACCACGTGAACAGGGCCGCAGTAACATAGTCTGCTACGGAATTGGCATTGCTCCCCGGAGCGTTTGCGAACGCGATCCCTCTGGAGGCCAGGTACTCCGTATCGACGTGATCGAATCCGATGGTGACCGTGCCGACGAACATCACCCGGCTCTGCTCGAGCAGCGCGCGATCGACCTTCGTCTCGGACCGAACGACGAGCAAGTCCGCATCGCGCACCGCCTCGTCCGTCACTTCGAGCGTGTCCAGTGCGACGACGGTTCCGAGAAGTGAGAACGCTTCCACAGCAGCGGGGGTATGTTTGTTCACGACGATCTTTGGCACGCGCTTCTCCTCGGTTCTCTCCTCCCTGCGACCTACAGTTCGACCGGCTTCATCTTCGGTGCAAGCCCATGGAAGATGGCGAGTGCGATCAAATAGGCTGAGCCCGAGATGACAAAGGGAAGAAAGTAGCTCCCCGTCCATTCGAGCACGTACCCGATGAACGGAGCAAACAGCAGCCCGCCAATCGATCCGGCCATCCCACCCAACCCGACGATGGAACCCACAGCCCTCTTCGGGAACATATCGGAGGCTGTCGTGAAAATATTTGCCGACCACCCCTGGTGCGCCGCCGCCGCCAGCCCAATGAGGAGGACAGCCAGCCAGAGATCCGATACTTGAGACGCTGTCACTATCGGCACGACGCAGAGCGCGCAGATCAGCATCACCAGTTTCCGCGCTCGATTGATCGGCCAGCCTCGCTTCATGAACCTCCCCGACAGCCATCCACCGCCGATGCTGCCGACACACGTCATCGTATAAATGACGATCAGTGGCAACCCAAGCTCGGTGAGGGTCAGCCCGTACGTCTTGTTGAGGAATTTCGGAAGCCAGTAAAGGTAAAACCACCAGATCGGATCGGTAAGAAACTTTCCGATGACAAATGCCCACGCTTGAGGATATTTCAGCAACCGGAGCCACGGGACTTTTTCCATCGGCGGTTCCGGAGGATCACTATGGATATACTGAAGTTCCTCAGGCGCGACATCCTTCCTCTTCTCCGGCGTGTCGTAGAAGAGGTACCAGAGGATCAGCCAGAGGAAACCAAGTGCACCCGTAGCAATGAACGCAGCCTGCCAGCCGTACGTCACGGTCAGCCACGGCACGACCGCCGGCGCAACAACGGCGCCGATGTTCGCCCCGGAATTGAAGATCCCAGTCGCAAGAGCACGCTCTTTCTTTGGAAACCACTCGGCCGTGGCCTTGATCGCCGCCGGGAAATTGCCGGATTCGCTCAGCCCGAGTCCGAATCGTGCAAGGCCGAAGCCGAAGACGGTCGTCGCCAGCGCATGAGCCATCGCCGCGATGCTCCAGCCGGTGATCGACAGAGCATAGCCGATCTTCGTTCCATATTTGTCGATGAACCAACCGAAAAGAGCCAGACCGATCGCGTATGCCGCCTGGAACGCCGTGACAATGTAGCCGTACTCGATTTCGTTCCATCCAATTTCTTTTTGAAGGACCGGCGCCAGGAGGCCCAGAATTTGCCGATCGATATAGTTGATCGTGGTGGCAAAAAACAGGAGTGCACAAATCGTCCATCGATATGATCCGATGTGCGGCTTTTGGTCTGAGCTTGACTCCATGGGCCGTTCTCCCTTTCAGGTTCTGGTGGTTGTCGACTCTACTCTATTGAACATGCATTCCGTTTCGAATGATCCGGCAACGTCAATCAGAGAATGCAAAGCAAACGGCGGGTGCAGCGATTCAGGCTCCTCACACCCCGCTGAACGCCGAAAAACCCCCATCAATCGGCAGAACGACACCTGTCACGAACGAAGAGAGAGGCGAAAGCAGATATAACACCGCGCCCATCAGATCGCCAGGATCGCCGAAACGATTCATCGGTGTATGCGCAAGAATACTCTTTCCGCGCGGTGTAAGCTCACCAGTCCCTTTGTCGGTCAGGAGAAATCTGTTTTGCTCCGTGAGGAAGAAACCCGGAGCTATAGCATTCACCCGAATATTGGGCGTGTACTCCTGAGCCATGTGCACAGCCAGCCAGAGGGTGAAATTGCTGACAGCGGCCTTGGCAGCTGAGTACGCCGGAATCCGCGTCAGCGGCCTGAAGGCGTTCATCGAGGAGATGTTGAGGATGACCCCCTCTTTCTGCGCCACCATCTGCTTCCCGAAGACCTGGCTTGGAATGATCGTCCCCAGAAGATTGAGGTCCGAAACAAAGCGTAGCGCATCGGCAGGAATATCGAAGAAGGCCAAATCTGCACTTGTCGTCGCGCGAGGATTGTTTCCCCCCGCTCCGTTGATCAGAAAATCGACCCGCGCATAGCTCTTCAGAATCTGCCCGAGAGCCTGGCTCATACTCGCGCGATCAAGCACGTCTCCTTCCACAGCGAGATGCTTTCCCTTGGTGCTCTCTAGTGCACCCACGGCCGATTGGGCCCCCTTTAAGTCCCGATCCAGGATTACCAGATTCGCGTTGCACTCCGCCAATCCGCCGGCGATCGCTCGGCCCAAGACACCCGCGCCGCCCGTCAGAACTACTGTTTTGCCGGTGAAATCATAACCGACAGTTACCCGACCTCCGTCCATCTTCGACTTCCTTTCTTGTCGCAGTTAGGCAAATGGGAAATACTGCTTTGCATTCTTGTAGCAGATATCTGTCACAAGGCCGCCGACGAGTTTCAGGTCATTCGGGATCAACCCCTGCTCGATTTCCCTTCCGAGGATCCGGCAGAGCAGCCGGCGGAAGTACTCGTGTCGGGGATAGGAAAGGAAACTGCGCGAATCGGTGAGCATGCCAACAAACTGACTCAAGACACCTGTGTACGACAGTGCATCGAGCTGTTTGGTCATGCCATCGAGCTGATCGAGAAACCACCACGCCGCGCCGTACTGAATCTTCCCCGGAATCTTCCCATCCTGGAAATTGCCGGTCATCGTCGCCATGAGCTCGTTGTCACGCGGATTGACGTTATAGAGAATTGTCCGCGGGAGTTGGTCGGTGGAATCGAGTCGATCAAGAAATCGGGCCAAGGGACCTGCAAGTTCGAAGTCGCCGATCGAATCGTAGCCAGTGTCCTGACCAAGCAGGCGCTTCATCCTGGCGTTCGTGTCGCGGAGGGCCCCGAGGTGAAACTGTTGGACCCACCCCTTTTCGTGGTCCATGACTCCAAATTCGTACATCATTGCCGACTTGAACTTCCCAATCTCTGCTCGAGTGAGATTTTCCCCCTTTCGCGCTTTCTTGATGACCTTGTCAAGCTCAGCTTGTGTGTAACCATCGGCGTACGCGGTCTCGATTCCGTGATCCGAGAGACGACACCCATGAGAGTGGAAGTAGTCGTGACGGGCACGGATCGCGGCGATGAGCCCCTCGAAATTCTTAATCTCGGAGCTTGCAGCTTCTTCAAGTGTTCCCAGGTACCGGACAAACTCGTCACCATCCTCCGGCGCCATCGCCCTGTCAGGTCGAAACGCCGGGACCAGTTTCGTCTTGCCGTTGCCGCTCTTCGAATAGACCTGGTGGTATTGAAGCGAATCAGTAGGATCCTCCGTCGTGCAAACCACTTCGACATTCATCTTCCGGAGAATGCTCTGCGTGGAAAAGCCGGGTGTCGCAAGCTTCGCATTGCACCGGTTCCAAATCGTGCGGGCTGTTTTCTTATCAAGAAGAAGGTTGCTGATACCAAACGGATGTTTCAACTCGAGATGCGTCCAATGATACAGCGGGTTGCGAAGCACCTTCGGAACAGTCATTGCCCATGCCTCAAACTTCTCCCAATCCGATGCGGACCCGGTAATGTAGTACTCATCCACACCGCACGTGCGCATCGCCCGCCATTTGTAATGGTCGCCCGACAGCCAGACTTGAGTCATGTTCTCGAATGTCCGGTTCTCTGCAATCTCCTGCGGGGAAAGATGGCAATGGTAATCAATGATCGGCAGGTGCTCTGCAAACGTATGAAAGAGCTTTGAAGCCGCTTTCGTGTCGAGTAAGAACTCCTCGTGGATGAATGGTTTCTTCATGAGATATTCCTTTTGACCGCTTGGCTCACTGCGAGATAACGCCCCTCCTGAGAACGACAATGAGAATGCTACTGCAACAGATCAGGCGAAAATGCATCCATGTCCTCGAACACCTGGTTCTCGCCTCCCATCGCCCAGATAAAGCTGTAGTTCCGCGTCCCGACACCGGTATGGATCGACCAGCTCGGTGAGAGGACAGCTTGCTCGTTCCGAACGATGATGTGCCGAGTCTGGTCCGGCTGGCCGAGCAGGTGCACGACGAGCGAGTCGGGGTCAAGATCGAAATACACGTAGACCTCCGAACGCCGCTGATGCGTATGCGGAGGCATCGTATTCCAGACGCTCCCCTCTTCCAGCACCGTCAGACCCATGACCAATTGACAACTCTGCACCCCGCGAGGGTGAATGTACTTGTGAATCGTTCGCACGTTGGCGTTGATCTGACTGCCGAGATGGGTCGTCTCGGTTTCGGCGTACCTCACGAGGGTCGTCGGATACGCCTTGTGGGCCGGATAACTCACGAAGTAGAATTTCGCCGGGTCCATCGCCTTCACGCTGTGGAAAATGATCTCCTTCACACCCCGGCCGACATAGAGCGCATCCCTCTCGGCCATCGCGTGCTCCATCCCGTCGACCAGAATGCTGCCCTCGCTCCCAATGTTAACTATTCCGACCTCCCGGCGCTCCGCGAAGTGTTCCGCTGCCATCTCCTTCTTTGTCGCAACCAGCGGCAGACTTTTCGAAACCGGAACCGCCGAGCCAATGATCGACCGATCGATGTCCGAATACGTCATCGGAACCTCGTCCGCTCTGAAGAGATTGTCGATAAGATAAGCTCCCCTCAGGTCGCTTGTCGAGAGAGCACGGAAGCCCTTCGGATCCGTCGTACAGCGAACGTCCATTTCCAGCTCCTGCTTCTGAGATACCAACTACTCCCCTTTGCCACACAGGGAGGCGACTGAGCGACACTCCCTCACTCGTTCAGTCGTGACAATACCGATGCCCAAGTATCCATTCTGGCGCATTGAGTCTTCCCGTTCCGGCCGCCGATCCGCGATCTCTCTTCCTTCTCAGTCGGCTCCAAGGAACAACGGCTGAATATGCCTGAGGAAGAGATTGTCCGTCACATTTTGCTCGATCGCGCGTCTCGATCTCTGCAGTTCCTCCCTAAACTCATCACCCATCTCTGCAGCGATGCGAAAGCCGATGTGAACAAGCTGACGAAGGTCACGATTGAATCTCGGATTCGAAGGATCGTGGCTCAACGCCGAGATAAATTCCTCCGAGGACCAACCCGCGACGGCGGTGGGCTTCGGAAGGTCGCTCTGCTCGATCTCGACGACGGTCTCGTACGGCTTGCGAAGTTCCGCCATCCGATCGTAGGCCCGGGCATAGATCTTCTTAGCCAGAGCGAGCCCCTTGGCATCCGTGGCGAGTCCGGTCACCTCTTCCAGCCACGTTGTTCCGGCCGTCTTGAGGTGGAGGCCCGATTTGCTTTTCGCGACGAGGGAATGGATGCCCGGGTAGAGCGAGAACTTGTCGCTGCCCGAATGGACGCTCAGCTTGAGGTCGGCCGGCAACGGGAAGGAGGTCTTCGCGAGTTCGACGACGGCGAGATCGCTCTTGAACTCGCTGAGAAATGACGCCACATCCCCGACGTAGTCGATCCCCTTCAGAAACTTTCCGCTGAACTTCGGAGCGACGGTCTGCACCGCCACTCCCTCTTCCGCTAGCCCGGCAAGAAAGAGATACAGCTCGGCCGGCGTTTGCGGCTCCAAGGCCTCATCGACGGAGACTTCCGTGACGAACGCTTTTTGTCCCATCTGCTTCTTGATGTGTGCGTAGATCCTCCCTGCCTCCTGCAGCGCGAAGAGATACCGGCGGGCGAAGCTGTGAATCTCCGGGGCCGTGATGGTGACCTCTCCGCCTAGATCGGGATGACGGAGCCTCCCAATGCTTGGCACCATGGAGTCGACGAACCGCTTGATCTCATCGTCCGGGACCGACTTTCCAATGTAGTCCGCAACATCCAACGTGAAGAAGTCGCAGGCTCCAAGGAAACGGTCGACCGTTTTGAGACCGACGTGATCCGCGTCGACGAAGTACGGCCGGCTCCAGCCTTCATCCCTGACGGCTTTCTCTGCGGCAGCTCGCGTCGAGGAGGGCTCAGTTCCGATGAGCGTATGCTCCCGGTTCGACTTGTTCCAGACGGGAATGACCTCAACCTCCTTTTCCAGCGCCATTTTCAAGGCGCGAAGTTGTGCTCTTCCCTCCATGCCAAACCGATCGCCGATTCCCAACGAGTATCGACCCAACTCGAGTCGCTCTGCTGCCATAGTTCATTGCCTTTCTTCATTCTGAGTGTGCCGTAACCGCGCCTCACAACCACGAGGCGAGAACACTAGTCCACGGCTGTGAAATGCCACACGGGCCCACGCAGCGTATCGGACCCTACAATTTCATCAATCCGCCAGAAATACGTGGTCTTCGGATCAAGCTTTGCCGGCCGGAACTCGCGTCCGGGTTGACTGCAAATATACGGCGGATTGTTCTGCGAACCAATATAAATTAGAGAGGACTCAGCGTTCCGAGAAGGGAGCCACCGCACCACCACCTCCTCGGTCCGGATGTCATACGAACCGTCTCGCGGATTCGGCATCGAGATGCGCGGCAAGACGCTCGGCATCTCCTCCTCCGGATTCCACCGACCACCAAATGTCCACTCGGCGGTGATTTGATCTTGTGTGGGGGATCCCTCAGCCGAGGCGAGGTTGTCGGCAAACCGCCGGTAGTCTCCGCCGATCCGATGACAATGGTAGAAGTAATCGAGCAAATAGATCTGCGCGTCGCGGTGATGTCGCCCGAGAGGGAAGCCGGGTACGCCGTCGAAGAAGGAGCACCGAATTACCAATTTCTGATCCTCCCGAGCGCTGCCGTCGTGCCAGATGCTGGCGCTCAGGTTATGTCCATAGAACCGGCTGTCCGTGATGTAGCACCAACCGCGCGGACACACATAGTCCACCCAGCCTTCAAAGGTGCAGTCCGCGTGGTAGTACATCCCATCGCGGCGATTCCAGAGACTCACGGTGTCACCCCCATCGGCGATGATATTGCAGTTCAGGAAGATGATCCGCGTCCCCTCACCCCATACAGCAAATTGATGGCCATGCATCCCGTGCAGAGAGCCATAGTTGTTATGGACCGTGAGATTGGCCAGCGTCAGATTGGTAACTGTCGAATCGATGTTGATCACTGCAGCTCCCCAATCGCTGCCTCGGTGATCCTTGTTCCAGTTCTCGCGCAGCTCGGCGAAGACGATCCTCGTGCTGTCCCGATCCTCACCGACCAACGTAACGAAGCTCTTTTCGACAAACACTTTTTCGTGATACGTCCCCTTCTTGATGAGAATGATCACATTTCTCGAATTCTTTTTCGGAATAGTTCGGAAATTCCCACTCCCGTCCGCCGCAACGACAACCTGAGCTCGCTCACCGCAGACGGCCTGGCCAAACACCACAACGAGAAAAGGTACTATGCTCGCAACCTGCCTCATTTTCCTGGCTCGTCGATCTCAGAGCATCCTCTGCGAGTTCATTTGAACATAACCGCCGCCGGCATTGCGCCGGACACGAGTTCCACCTCCCGCTTCGCTTGAGCTGCGTCCTTTTTCAGCACGGAAATGGCCTCCGTTTTCGTGCCACTCGCGAGGACGAAGACGCCAGCCGGTGATGCGAGTGTGATTTTCTCAAATTGCGCGTTCTTGGTGTCTTTCACAGAGAGGACCGGACCGGATTTGAAGTCCAGCCACACGTCGGTCAGACTGATACCCTCCGCATCCTCTATCGTGACTGCACGGTCGGATGTGATGGAAAGACTCTTCAGGGAGATCCTCTCGATCGGTGCCTCAGACAGCCCGCGGATGAGCACTGCATCCGTCGCGCCGTCGCAGACGATGTTCTGGATCTCAAAGTCCCGGAAATATGGAATGCGAACCCTCGTTGAATCGAAATCATCGTTCCCGCTGTAGAACATGTCGAAGAGAATCGCCTCGTTGGCGATATCCTTCATCCGAATGCCGTCGATGAAGATCTTCTCCACCACGCCGCCGCGGTCCCGTGCCGATTTGAACCGAAGCCCGATGTCGGTCCCTATGAACGTGCAGTTCTTCACCGAGATGTTTCGCATCCCCCCATCCGTACCGCTGCCGATCACAAACCCGCCGTGACCGTGATAGACGATGCAGTCTGCGATGACGACGTTCTCCAGCGCCGATTCCGCCGTTGAGCCATCGCTTCGTCTTCCGGACTTCATACAAATTGCATCGTCGCCCGCGTCAAGAACGTTGCGGTAGAAAACGACGTTGCGGCACGCATCGATGTCGGCGGCATCCGTGTTCTGCCCCCACCAGTTGTTGATGACGGACGTATTGCGAATAACGACGTCCTTGCACTCCATCGGATGGAGCACCCACGCCGGCGAATTGGTGAACGTCGGACCGTCGATCAGGACACTCTTGCAGTTGATGAGCTCGACCATCGTCGGGCGCAGGAATTCTCTGGCGCCGGCAAATTCCTCGGGAGTCGGTCTCTTCTTGCTCTGAAGAAGGTTCTTGATATAGTCGTCACCGTTGAGCGCTTCCCTCGAAGGCCACCAGATCTTCCCATCGGGGCTCACCACGCCGCCGGAGGCCACCAGCTCTTTCCATTGGCGCTCGGTGAGTTTTTCCTTCTTCGTTGGACGCCAATGCTGACCGTTGCCGTTGAACACGCCTTTCCCGGTGATCGCGACATTGGTCAACCCGACTCCATGAATCAATGGCATGCACCGATAGCTTGTGCTCTTCGGCCTCGCATACATCGGATATTCTTCGAACTTGATGCTGAAGAGCACGAGAGCCCCGGCCTCAACGCGCAATTCGATATTGTTGCCCAACTGAATCGGTCCGGTAAGCCACACGCCCCGTGGGATAATGACTGTGCCTCCCCCCTGCTTCGCACACGCTCGAATAGCATCGTCAATCGGCTTCGTGTTCATCGTGCGTCCATCTGCAATAGCACCGAAATCTGCTATGCTCACGCGATGAGCCGGGATCTTCGGCAGTTGGATTTCCGGCATTGGGAAGGGGAGGTTCGAGGTGTACGCTCGGATTTCCTGATCAGAAGGCATGGCCCGTTGAGCGTCCGAGGAAGGCCCCCCAAATGTCAGGATACTCACAAACAGAAGGAGAAAGGAGAGACTCATCGTTTGGCTGTTCTCAGTTTGCCGGTATCGGTTGCGCTTTGTCCAGAAGCCATCGAAAGAGGTTTTCCGCAGCCTTGTCGTTTTGATACGCTGCCGGAAGTCTTCTGTGCGTGATATATTCGTTGTAGAGCCACGGATCTCCGACGGCAAGAACTGCCCCCTTGCCAACTGACGCGAAGGCAATAATGACATCACCGTGGTCCGAAAGCAGCGCCGTTGCCGGCTCCTGAACTCTCAGCGTGCAGATTTCCTTCATGTAGATCTGCCTGACACCTTTGAACAACGGATGGTCAGGGAAGGAATCAAACTTACCCATATCGTAGGCGTTTCCCGTCACTCTGTTCCGGCTCTCCTCGTTGAAGTGGATGCCGAACCTCGCCGCCAGTTGATTGAAATGCTCGAACTCGGCGTTCCCTTTGTCGTTTTCCATCAGAACAAGAACTCCGCCGCTCCGCACCCACCCCGCAATTGCGTCGATCGCTGGGGGTTCAACATAGTTGGGATGCTCCGTTTCCTTCGGCGTATCAGGATCGACAATGATGTAAATGCTGGCCCGGCTGAGGGCTTCAGCCGTTGGAGCTTCGCAGAGTGTATCGATGGATGCCCCCAGCTTCGTAATAATTGAGCCCAGAACGGAGAACCCCGAATTCGTCGTGTCTTCCCACACGTAATGAAACCGGACCGCCTTCCCCTTCGCGTCCTTCCTCCACTCGTTGTTGTAGAAGTTGTCAAGGCAAACGATCTTGCCGAGCCCGACCATCGATCTCACATCAACGGGTCTTAGGAGCTTGCTCAGCGCCAGATTCAATTCTTCGAGTCCCTCAGCAACGAGCCCTGCGATTTTCAAGGCGCCGAATTCGGTGAAATGCGTGTTGTCCTGTTTCCCATCGCGGAGAGCCGAGAAGACACCCGGTTTGACCCAGAGGAACAGTTTCTTAGCATCATTGTGGCCGAATTGAATGAACACATAATCCCCAGCCTGGAGCTTTTCATAGACAGCTTGCCACCGTCCCTCGGCGAGAAAGCTCTTCGTGCTTCGGCCGTTCCGGGCATGGTTCTCAAGCGAAACGCCGTTTGGGAAGAAAAGAGGGAAGACCTCTCCCCATCCTCGTTCCGGATTTCCGATGGGAGGTTTGTCCGCCATCGTCGAGTCACCGATCAGGAACACCCTTCTCTGGTCTCCCGTCGAGAGGGCAAGCAAAGGAAGTGTGAGAAGGAGAATGACTCCGGTTCGACTGAGGTGAGGCTGCATCGGCATCAGGATCTTTCAGCAATTGAAGGTTGACCGTCGAAGTTGATCACATCCTGCGATGGCTTCCGGCAGAGCCGTGTGTGGAGCCATCCGCCCGGGCGCAGAGTTCGCACGCCGCACCGAACGAAGGGTACCTCAAGGCGATTTCACCCCTTCTATTGGTACCATCGTAGCAGGGGGCGATGCCTTCTTTCCAACGCACGTCGATCGCAAGATCAACTCGGTCGGAACTTCGACGTGACGCTCCGGAATCTCATCCGGGTGCTCGAT
>Ga0315281_10001309_pt1 | contig 36534 bp, 59 predicted proteins | sample YL17G07_0_MG_FD_204540 | JGI IMG/M metagenome (GOLD analysis project Ga0315281, IMG submission 204540) | Sediment microbial communities from Yellowstone Lake, YNP, Wyoming, USA - YL17G07_0 | ecosystem: Environmental > Aquatic > Freshwater > Lake > Sediment | place: USA: Wyoming | collected...
CAGATCGGCGCTCATCGAGACGGGCAGAGAATATGTTATAGAAAATGTTGGCGGAGCGCGACGAGAACTTGTCAATCCAACAATGCTCTGCGGGACGATGTTCGGACTGGAAACAAAACACAATATCCAACTTTGGCGGCATCGTTATTTTGAGTTGTCGTTTGCGATGGTATTTACTCCTCCCTGCCGGCACAGTAAAGGATCGGCTATCGGTGTCTACGGCGGCGGTCAAAATCCGGCCCGGAGGCGAAGAAACACAAAAGAAAAATATATCGATGTTGATTTTGGAATTATTGCGCGGCGTCAAGCGATGGGAATTGACTGGATGACGGGTAAGGAACTGAATGAATCCATCCCGCCCGCTTACACCGAATACATAGGTCGTTTCCTGCTCGAAGCAATCAAGGAACGCGTATGAACCCTCAATCTCTGCCTACTGCCGGCGATGCCGGTTGGGCCGTGGTCAAATGAACCGCTGGAGAATTGAAATATGTATACAATCCTGGAATTTCCCGGCGAGGGTTTGATGTTAACTAGCTCGGAATATGGCCGTCAGATTTGGGCGGTATCAAAATTGACACGCAAACATAATGGGGATAAGTGTACTGTGTGCGGCCAGCCGGTTGGCGAATATGCCTATAGACCCATTACGAATCTGTCTAATAGAATGATGCGAATTTGCCTCAGACATTCTCTGATAGAGGATCATATCAGTGAACATGAACCCTCAATCCTACGCTCCTCCTGCCGAGGCTGCAATCGTCAGCGTCACATCGCCATTGACCGCCTGGGCTGCCGCCAGTGTGACCGAGCCGCCATAGGCGACATTCAGGATATTGCTTTTGAATATTTGTTTGCCATCGGCGGTCTGAACGATGAAGCGCTGCATTATTCAATTCTCTCCACTGTAATTCTGAATTTCCCCGGCAATTCTTGATTTGCGTGAAACATTTCATTTTTCATTTCTGTTCCGAAATACTTGAATATAAAATCCAAAAGATTTTTTTCGTCCACGTACAATACAGGTTCGTGATGATCCAAATCCCATTGAGTTTTTGCCGTAATGACGCCGGTAATTTCCATGATATTTTCGTTCATTGTAACCTCTCCGCTCGAAGATACGAATTCGTCAGCACTTTTGTATCGCTTCCATTGGCGAAGTTCTGCGCCCATTGAAGCGTGACATTGCCCGCTGTCCCGCCGTTCACGACGCACACATGCAGGTGGGCTTGAATGATAGCCGCCGTTGCGCCGATAGCCGTTCCGCCGGTCGTAGTCGAGCCGACGACGCCAATCGCCGCCGCCGCCAGTATCTCAGCCTGATATTTTAGCGTCGCCCCGGCGGGCACTGTAATCGCGCCTTTCCAACCTGCCGCCACATTGCCGCTGATGTCCAAGTGGAAATCGGCCACATAGATTTCATTGGCAGCAATTGCAAATAGAAGCGCATCGTCATCGACTAATGCCGTCGAATTGTTCACCGCCTGCGTCTCGGCGGTCTTGCGGACGACGCGCGTGAGGCCTAGAAATCGTGATACTCCGGCCTCGTCCACGTAAGCAGGCCGATTGCCGGTATCGACGTAAATCTGGCCGTAGTTTGCGACCGCCGATGGCGCGGCTTGTTCTGCAATCACGAGCGGCATTAAAGTATCCTCATTTCGGCGTCGCCTTCCAGTCTCAACGCCGCCGTGCCTTGCAACTGATAATAGCGATTGACCGTCAAACTGTATCCATCCGAGAGTGTCAGCGCCTTCCCGGTCGCCAATACCCGGTTGACCTGCCCGCCGATGATGCTTTCAAAGCCGTCACCCTTCGCGCGCGCGCTCTTGACCGGCGTTGTCGTTCCGGTCTGCGTGCCCCATAATTCCGCCGCTGCTCCGTGCGCAGCAGTCGTCCACGTTTCCAGCGCCGTCAAGTCCACTCGCGCCTTGCTCGTTCCGCTAAAGCCTGGCGCATCATCGTAGCCGGTGCCACTCAATCTGAGCATGATGTCGCCGGATTGAATCTGCGTCGGGAGTGCTTTTGTGCCGCGCGCCCGTCTACCTAAAATAAATGGATTATTTGAGGCGTGATATACGGTCATCAGAATGGACGCCAGACTATCCGGGTCAAGTTGAATTTGGCTGCCCGTCCATTTCAGGACATCACTCCCGGTCAGATTGCCGACCGAATCGCCGTAACCGATTTGCTGCGCTGCCCCGACGAAGGCGGCCATATAATTTGCGCCGCCATAGGTATCTATCTGGTCGATTGCAATGCCCATGACCTGCGAGAAATTGGACGAATAACCGGGCGTATCGCCAATCAGCAGCGGCGTATCTGCCGGGGCGTTGGCGGCGACGATGTTCTTTTTTACTCGCTCGACATTGCCCGCTGTATCCCGCACCCAGACCATCGACGGATCGCCGCTGACCGCAATCACGCCGCTGTTGTCACCCAACAGCATCACGCGATAGCGCGGCCTGGGCGCAAACTGGCTATTGTATTCATCTCGCATCCGGGCGAAAGTTTGCTTGTCCATTACACGACCGTGAACGTTATCGTCTGACCGAGTGTGACGTTCGACACGTCTTTTTCACAATCGAGCGTAGTATATGCCATGCCATTTTCAAAATCAAATTCGATTTCACATCCGCGCACGACGAAATTGTAATTCATTCCGTCCACGTTGACTGCACACTGTGGCGTCGGATCGATACGAATAATTCCCACCAACGGGTAGCGCCGTCCACGCGCCGGGTTGTTCAGTTGAGCCTGACGATTTCCGGCCCAAGTGTTGAGTTGCGCCTGCGTGCCTAGTAATCCGGCGGCGATTTCTTCCAATTGCGCGCCATGCAAAATAGGATCATCCGGTGATCGGCTGCCGACCGGCGCATCATAATTGACGCCGTAAGCAGTGAATTTTGCAGTCGGCCTCAGATATAGCGGCGCATCCACAAGCGACGAACCGTCGCGAGTTAAGGCAGAAACAGAATCGAAGAGGCTGACCATTTGCGGTAGAGCATTCACGTTCCCGACTACGATTGCATCCTGCTCGAAATAAATGCCACTTTGCGAATCTACGCTGCACGTCCCCCCGATGAGCCAATTATACAACTGCTGGAATTGCGCCCAGATAGACCCGCCCGAAGTATCGATGTATTTTTTAGTCGTTGTCGCCCCGGAATTCTGGCAAAAAGTCACGTCTACTACGTCGAGCACGGTCGAACGCCAACGGCAGATATGCAGCGCCGCTAAATCCAAAGTCGGGTCTACCATTTCGAGCCAGGTCGTCGCGGCAGCCGCATCGTCGAGCGCCAACGGAAAGTTGTATAGTTCTTTCAACAAACCATCGACGGTTTGAATCGTGTACACGTAGTGCAGTCCATCGTGGCGCAGTTCAGTCTCAGTTTCCATTACCCAACCTTCGAGCCACACGTTCTGCCGGTTCGGAAAATTGCCGCCGACGTCTTTTTGAGTCGAGCCATAATAGGTATGACCGAATAGCACCACGTGATTGCGAGCCGTGTAGTAATTCGAGCCGGTATTTTGCTGCTCGAAAATGGCATCAGTGCTGGCAATTTTCAATTCCCATCCGTCGCCCCAATTGCCTGACAACGATATGATTTCAAAATCAGTCTTGGGCTTGTGAGTGCTGTCGAATTTGAAAAGCAATCTATAGCCTGTATGAGTCAAACCCGTTACTGATTCGGTGACTCTCAGCGAGACGTAACTGCCATCCGGGTAGGCCGTGCTGGTCGCCCAAGTCGGTTGGCTGGCGGCAGAAGTTGTTCCATCCGGAAACGTCCACAAATAAGCTGAGATTATTCTGCCCGGTGTCCAGGCCTTCGAGCGCGTGCCGTCGAAATTGAACGTAACCGAGCCGTCTTTGTAGCGCACCGCCGCGCAGCCCAGAACCGCTTGGGGCCCAAAGTTCGAGTTTTGCGCGACATAGGCCTCATCGAAATTAGCGTACCAGGTCGCGGCGCTGTAGCGATGTCTGCGCGGCCAGGGCAGGAATTCATTGAGAACTGCAATCGGCGTGCCGATGCTATTCTGGACCGTGCCTGCGCCCAGCCCGTCGATGTAGAGCGTCGTTCCAACCGGCGCGAGACGGGCATAGGTATAGTAAACATTGTTGATGAGCACCGTCTGCCCGGCTTTTACGTTCGCCAGATTTCCAGTAGAGGTGGCGACTGTCAATTGACCGACGCCCGTCCCATCTGCCGGAAACGAAGGCAGCGCATTGATTGTGCCCGTCCACACGGTTGCCGGAACGTGAATAGCCAGCCCCATCCCAACTAGCGCATGTGGTTGTGTCATATCGCCCCAAACGCGGTAAACGTCACGGTCGAAATATGCCGCACCCGGAACTCGCTGCCGTAGAAATACAGGCCATTGGAAATATCTCCGGCCATATGCTCGATGATGCAATTCGTGTACGTTGCGGTCGAGGTGACCAGCGGCGAAAACACTGTAATCGAATGCAGAAGTTCATCACAGGCCGCAATCCAGGCCGCGAACTGGGCAAGTTTGAGCGTGTTGAAACCGGCAATAGCCGAGCGATAGGCCGAGACGATCATCATTCCATTTGAATCTTTGAAGGGCGAGAATCGTTCCTCCCAGGAAAATGAAATAGGCTCGGCCACGTTCCCGCCGTCGATCTGAAATGTCATCCCGTGCCTCCACTGACGTTCAGCGCTCGCGCCATGTATACGAGTATCTGTGTATCGTAGACGTAAATGCCTGACGAATGGCGGCTGCCCATGAAGTGAAAATAATATACGGTATCAAAATCGTAGAACGTAGATACCCAAAATTCAGGGTTGATCGCATAAGCCGCATCCACTCGCTCGGGCATGTAGATGATATAGAAATTTCCATTGTCGCATCGGCTGGCCCATTCATTGAATTCCACCGAGGTCAGCGCCGGAAATAAGAGCAGCGCATTCCGGTAACGGCTGAGAGTTTTTGTTCCCAGATGCGAGCCATTCAATGGCTCGATTGGCTTCCATTGAATCGCGCGCGGATCAGCTTGAACATTGATTGCATTGATTTTTAGCGTGTTGCTCATCGTTTCAGATTGCCACCCTTCACGGTCGGCTTGAAGATATCCTCGGCAATCGTCTTGCGCGTTTGAGTGCGGATGATTTCGTTGTCCACGATCACGTTGACAATCGTGGTCGCGCCTTTATTCATGCTGCCGCTCACGCCTGATACATTCGCGCGCGCGCCGGACAATCCGGTACGCATCGCGCCGCCGCCTGTGCCGCGCATAATGGCTGCGATGGCTCGCGCATCTCCGGCGCGAATAGCATCATTGATTTCATTGTAACTATCTCGAAGTTTCTTGTTGGCTTCCCACAAATCGGTGACGCTGTTTTTGAGTTTCACATTTCGCTCGATAGCAATTGTTTTCAATGCAGCATGAGATTTGCCCTCGGCCAGCATTTTTATTTCTTGTTCAAGTTCTTTTTTGCGCGTCTCCAATAATTGGCGCTCGGCATCGGTCAATTCATCAACTGCTTGAATATTCTGAGCAGAGAATTTTCCCGCGCCTGCCGCAGTATTCAATTTGCTTCCTTGTTCAAGTGTCCTGTTGATTTCATCCAATTGACCTTTGAGCGCCAGAAGATTTGTCAGATTACCCAAATTTTCCGCTCCCTGCGCCGCATCCTTCATCCAATCCAAAATAGATTGCCCGCCAACATTCACAATATTCAAAAGAGTGAAGCCCAGATTATCGAATGCCTTGCTCATCTTATCAATGGATTCCACGACATCCGTTCGCCCAATTTTCTCGGCATATTGTCGCGTAGCATCAAAGACACGATTGAGCAAGGCGAATTCTGCGCCTACTAATGCAGCGGCTTTCGCCATAGCGCGCATACTGATTCCGGTTTTTTGAAATTCCTTCGAGTATTTATCGACTGCCTTGATAATGATTTCAACCGTGCTTGCCACGTTATTTTTGTTCCTTTGCCAGTTCGCGCCGCATCATTTCTACGTCAACCATAATCGCAAACGCATTGAAATTTTGTTCGGAGAGTTCAACGCTCGTTCTTCCAATAGAATCCTGATGTGCTTCATACACATTTAGCAGCACAGTCATCCGGTAATGCTCGCCCGCATCCTGATCAGCCAGCGCGCCCGGCCTGTAGAGCGCATGCCAGCGCTGGCAATCTAGCGCCCGGAGTAAGTCCTGCGGGGCGGCGATTGGATTTTTCTTTTCGTCCACAATGCCCAGAGCATAGTCAGCCGCTGCCACAATGTCACTTTTGGGAGATGCCTATTCTCCGCAATCCAATCGGCCATGAGTTCACCAGCCCATAAAATGATTGAGGCCTCTTCGTTGTCCAAATCATCGCTATCCGGGTTGGGCAGGATCATGCTCTGCCAATTGCGGAACAATCCAGCTTTGACTGCCGACTGAAACACGATGGCTATTTGGCGTGTCCCGGTTAATTCGCCCAGCGCCTCTGTTGCCTTTAGGCAAACGCGCAATTCACGCTCATAAATATCATAGAGCGCGAGAGTCAGCCGCTCAGGAAATGTGAATGACGTTTGCAATTCCTTATTCGCGGGCATATTTATTCCTGTTATCAGGCTTGATTGGATGGCACCAGTCCGCCGCTGACATCCAGCGTGACAGTGATGGGCATGACGCCGTTGTAAGCCGCGCCTTGTCCGCGTCCAGTCACAATAGCCGTAGCTCCGGTATCAACCGGCTTTGGAGCGCCGATGCCCTGTTTGTAAATCAGAAGGATTCCGGTCGTGCCCGGCACGAAGAAATCCCATACCACCGCATCATCTTCGTCATCCCACATTTCCAAAGTGACGGTCGTTTTATTTGTCGTTCCGAAATGAACGGCATTTGCATCGCCGATTCCCGTCCCTTCTGTTGTCCCGCCTGTTTCGTCGGTATCGACTGATTTAAGATAACCCGCCGGAACAGGATTGTTATCGAACGTCACCGCCAGCAATGCGCCTGTATATTTGGTCATGATGTTTCGCCTTAACTCAGCCCGCCCGATATTTTGAAATTCACCGTAATCGGAACGGCCTGGTTATATTCAATGCCGCGCTTTCGTCCGGTCACGATAGCCGTGCCTGTGCGAGTTTTTGAGCCATCAGTCGAAATGACCAGCGTGCTCGAGGTCAGTGGGGCTACTTTGCCCCATACGGTAGCGGTCAGAGTGTCATCCCAAAACTCTACTGTCACATCCGTATCCGTCACGCCGCCTGCTAACTGCGTTTCCTGCGTATCACTCGCGCCAGTCGAATCGCTGGTTGGATGTGCTTCTTGAATGTCAATGGACTTCACATAATTATCGGCCCAACCCGACCCATTGTAACTGACGGTCATCCCCGCGCCGGTATATTTAGCCATTTTCTATCTCACATATTCCTGTAATCAGTCACGGCGAATTCGATTTCCGCGCCGTGGAATTGTTTGTCATCCGGGCCGCGCACAATCGTCGGCTCTGAAATAGACGATGGCGCAATCTCGCTCACGCCCAGCGCGGTGCAGGCCGCTGCCACTGCTTCGGCAATCGCCAGCGCATTGGCTGCAATTTTGGCGCTGTGCTCGCCGTTGTATCGACCCCGGCCCACTTCGGCATGAGCATAAAAATAGCGCGCCGTCCAACTTATCTGCCAGAATGGATCGGTTCCGACGCTCAACCGCTCGTAATTCCAACCCGTCGCAAAATCATACTGCGGATAAAGCGCCGGGCAATCGCGGTTTAGAATGATTTTGAGATCATCCAAATCCTTGATGGTTAGCGTTCCGGTCGCGCCGCCCGGTTTCGTCACCGTGATAGTCAGGCCGGTGATATTATTTGCCAGAACGTTGGCCGCAATCGTCACGTCAATTTCCCTTCTGCAAAATCATCAGTTTGTCTTTGACAGTCTGCGGCAGGCCTTCCGGCGTGATGACTACGCCCGCCGCTGTGACAATCGCCGTGCCGGTCGTATTCACGCCGCTGAGTTTTTTGTATTCGGCCATCACAATATCAATCGCCATGGCCTCGGTCAGCCGGATAAAGCGCGCGCTGCGAGTATCGGTATCATCCCGGTCAACGTAGCCCCACGTGCCTGCCAACGATATGACCTGTTCGCTGTTGCCGTCGTCATCCAACTGCCAGACAACAGACGACGTTTCTTTCAGCCGGATAGCGAAGTAAGGCGGCTTGTTACGATTGATGAGGATGTAATCAGCGGCTATAATTTCAACGCCATCACCATTTGTCAGCGTCGTCACCGCCAGCAAATCATCGTCCAAATCCAACTGCCTATCGTTCGGCATATCGAAGTAATGCGTTTCCGTCCGGGCATAGAAGGTTCGCCCACCACAGAAGGCGTCAATGGCGCGGCTGGCTTGCTCAATCATCTCGTCAATAACAGAATCATCTATCGTATCTGTAGACGTGCCCAATGAATTGAGCCGGTTTTTGATTTGTTCCAACGAGCAATAGGCATTCCACGTCCCAATAACGAAGACGACGACCGAACCGGTATTCGTCGCGCCCGCGCCCGTCACCGCTAACGTCAGCGCTGAAGCCGTGACGGTGGTCAGCCCGTCGGTATCGTCCTTGTAGACGGTCGAGGCATTGGTGAGGTTCGCGCCCGTCCCGCCCAGTACGTCCACCAGTCCGCTGTCTTTCAGCGTCACGTCATAATTATTATCCGGCTGGTCTCCACCTGTGCCCGGAATGAAAGCGGCATAGATGACATCGCCGGTGTAGAGCGCGGTCGTCGCGCCGTCCGCCGCCCCGCCTGCGCTGGATGTCCAGGCAAACGTGATGCGCTTGATGCTGCCCGTTACGATTTCAGTGATCGTGACTATGCCAGGCATGTTCGTTTTCTAAAACGCCATCTGATAAGCCGTCGCAATTTCGACGGCGGTCGCGGCGCGGTTGAGGAGGAGGGCGTGAGCCAGAAGACCATTATTCACAATCGTTGGTGTAGTTTGTCTGGCTCCAATTACACATCCATTACTAGGCAACCCACCAGACCAATTTCCCAATGCAGTCAAGGTCGAGCCGACCTGCACGCCATTTACGTAATCTTTTTTTGTGTCGGCGCTTTTACTGATAGTTATACAGGCAAACCACCAGTCAGAAAAACTTATTGGACTATGGTTATAGACTTTGATTGTTCCTCCAGCGACATGAACAAACGCATACGTATTATTACCTGCTGCTTTAACAAGCTCTGTCCTATTGTTGGCATCCACGAACATTGAAATTTGCGCTCGATTTAGTGTATCTGTCCACACTGAGACCGATGCAAATTTTATCCAGATTGCTAATGTGTGTTCTGCCGAGTTGAACGCCGACGCCAACACCGCTGAGTAGACGTTGGTGAACGAAGTCGAGCCATCGTACAGCCCGCTCGACCGCCCATCGCCGATGCCGCCTGCATTAAGACCAACGTTTGAATAAATGCCCTCTGTCCCGCCCATCACGCTGACCGAATCGAAATAAGCGATCCCGCCATTGGCCGCCGGGCACATGATGTCGATGCGAACGGAGATACAAGCGGCAGGCGCAACGAAATTTATCTCGTAGCGCGTATAGGTTGTTCCAGCTATTCCCGTTGAGGTTGTGGCGATGATGTCTGCCGCATTCGTAACATCACGCACGAGATAACGGCCTGCGTTCGTGGCATCGCCGCGCGTCCAGAAAGATAAACCGTAAATCATCCCAGGACGGACAACTATTGTTTGATCTACTTTTGTGTTGGCGGTTGCTCCGGCTGTGATTTTTGCGGCATGAGCGCCTGCCTGAAATAGCACGGCCTCATCTGCCAATGCGCCATCACCCGCCGTTTCCGTCCACGTGCCCCAGATGTCCGCCCCGCCGCCGCCCGCCGTCTCAAAGCCGCCATTCGCGAGCATCTCGACTTTGCGGGCAGAAAACTCGTGGGCAATCGAGCCAGCCGCCTCGCCCAGCGGCCAATACCCGATGATGGATGACAGGCCGAATAGGCTGACGATTGATTCGGCGTAATCCGGCTTGTTCAATCGATGAATCAAAATTGGCGAAGGCATAGTGAATTTCGAGCCTTGCCTGCGTGTACGCGCAAGCAGGCTGAAAGATTATTCGTCGGCGAGAATCACAATCCGGAACATCGGCAGATTACCTGCGGCGATATTGAGCGCGCCGCGCGCCTGCAACTGCGCCCACATGCGGCGATTTTCTTGAACATAAGGCCGTCCGATATTTTTCGCTTCCGAGAATTGCCCATTCGTCGCATCGCCGAAGGTCGTGAACTGGATGCGCGTGATGACTTTTATCAGGTCATTGTCCAGAAACGAAAGCGGATTGTTATCGGTCTGGATGGCGGGCGCATCGTCCATCAGCCACAAATCGACCTGCAAGCCCTCATCGTCCAAATCGTAATAGGACGCCGCCTGAATGATGCCGCTGGCAGGCACGCGAAACATGAACGCCGTCCCAATTGCGTCGAGGTCGGCATAGGCTGCGGCCACGCCGATGCCGGGCGGCGTGAGTAGTCGCGTCTGGAAATTCTTTCCGACTGCAACAGTCGTTCGGCCCAATTCTTTGTCTTGCGCTGAATCTGCCATTGTCTATTTCCTCGAAAGCGGGCAGGCACGGACTAGCCGTCCTGCCCGCTATTATTGTGGAGAACCAGTCAGTGTGACTAGCCCAAATCGATTTGCAGCTCTGCGAAAGTTGCGCCGATGATCGCCGTGCCCGCCGCTGTTCCGGCTACCGCATTGAATGCCATGACGCCGCCGGGAGGAGTGATTACCGCTCCGCGCATATCCGCCCAAACAGATGCGCCCAAATTCGTGGTTGGGCTGGAAATCAAGCCTGAGCACAACACGCGCCATAGATTCGTGGTCTGTCCAGCAGCGGTATTGGCGACTGCGCGCCGCATCCGCCCGCTGTAGCCGACCTTCCCGCTTCGGCTGGAAACGAGTTGGGCCGTATCATCGGTCGGGACCGTCGCGACGACTGGCACATTCTGGCCGATAAGAGTCATCGGTTGAGCAGCGCCCATGCTGGTGATGTTATACAGCCAGGCCGAAAGCCAAACCAGGCTTTTGCCGCCTGCCGGTTCGCCGTTGTATACGACCAGTTCACCGCGCGTAGTCGGCCAAGCCGCCACGTAGGTAAATGCCGAGCCGGTGGCAATTGCCACGTCCCAGACCACGCCCAGCCGCACAAGTTCAGTTAGTGGGGGTAGGCCTTGAGCAACGATCATATCCAGACCGTTGTTCATATTCGGCGAGAGATACGATCCTGCGGGTATGTTGGGCCGGGTATTCGTTCGGATTGTTCCGTTAAGCACGATTGAGTCTGCCATGTTTCAGTTTCCTTTCCAAATTAAGTTGCTACTGGGTCAAGCACGCCTTGCCGGTCGCCGATGTCCACTGAGTAATTCTGAATCACGCTCATTGTTGAACCAACGTTGATATTTGTGGTCGCATTGCCTGAAAGAAGCGTGCCGACACCGTTATAGGCCACGATGCCGGTCGATGTTGCGGCGATTTTGATGCACTTATCGGCGCTGTCGGGCGTTTGTGAAATCAGATTACGAAGGATGCTGGCTTTCGTGATTGCTCCTGCGGCCAGAATTGCGCCCGTCACCCAGTTGCCACATAGCACGTTATCGCGGATGATACAGCGATCCGGCGTGCCCGGCAGAGAAATCGCCGCTGTATTGTTTGTGCCGTAAGCATAAAACTCGCAATTCTCAACAATCATCCGATCGCTTCCGCCCGCTGCCGCTCCCAAAATCCAGATGAGCGCATTGAGGATTACGCTCGTATCGACGAATTCGCAGTTGCGGATTGTGAAGCCATCCGAGTTCACGTCGATAGCGGCGGCGATATCGACCTTGTTCGCGACGAAACGCAGATTATCAAACGTGATATTCGCGGCGTCAATGTCGATATCGGCCAGCGCATCTGTGGATAGCGTGATCGTTGGCCGCTGGTCGCCTATACCCAGACCTTTAATCGTGATGCCGATAGTATCCGCATCCCAGCCTGCAGCGGCTATGATGCTTTCAGCATGCCCGGCTGCAACGAATACCACATCACCCGAGGCCAATAGGCCGCTATCCAATGCCGCCGCGACTGTAGACCAGGGCATATCTGGATTTGAACCATAGCCCGCAGTTGTTCCTTTTCCGCTTGCGTTGCTATCCACATACCAGATATTGCCGAGTGTGAGAGCAGTATTATCTACATGGAAGACGCCGCCCGGTATATGCCTGACAAAAAGTGGTGATCCCATTGTTTGTTCCTTCTCTCGCTAGGTTGCCGCCGGGTCGAGTACGCCCTGCCGGTCGCCTTCGTCTACAGCGTAATTTTGAATGAGAGTCATTGCCGCGCCGGCTGTAATCTGGTCGGTTGTATTATCCGTCTCGCGTCCGCCGACGCCATTGTAGGCCACGACGCCGGTCGAGGCCGCTGCGATATTGATACAGACATCGTCGCCTGCATCCAGATTGCTGATGACGTTCCTGAGAATACTAGCATTCGTGATTGCGCCCGCCGCGAGAATTGCAGCTGTGCCCCAATCACCAATGAAGATATTGTCACGGACAATACAGCGATCCTCTGCTGAGGGCATGCTGATTGCCGCTGTGTCAGCCGTGCCGAAAGCATAGAATTCACAGTTTTCCACAACCATTCGGTCAGATACATTTGCGCCCCCACCCAGTATCCAGATTGCGGCATTCAAAACTGCGCTCGTATCAATGAATTCACAATTGCGACAGGTAAACCCATCCGAATTTACATCGATAGCGGCGGCGATGTCCAAGAAATTGGCGATGAAACGAAGATTCTCGAACGTGATATTGGCGGCATCGATATCGATATCGGCTAGATTGCTTGTATCAATGGTGATCGTCGGACGAAGGTCGCTAACGCCCAGACCCTTGATGGTGATACCAATCGTATCTGCATCCCAGCCTGCAGCGGCGCTAATAGTTTCGGCATGGCCTGCGCCCACTATGATGATATCGCCTGCGGCTAGATTGCCGCTATCGAGCGCCGCCGCGACCGTGGACCAGGGCGCATCGGGCGTAAAACCAAATAGTGCTGTCGCGCCTTTTCTTGCTGACGTGCTATCCACGTACCAGATATTGCCAACAGTCAAGGCATTCGGATCGACGTAATAGACGCCACCGGGTTGAGTTCTGTTGAAGAGAGGAGATCGTGCCATTGTCGGATTCCTTTCGTGACCGCTGTCATGGCTCTGGCGGGGATAACGGTATGGGAGGAGGTCATCCGTTATCCCCGCGCCTGAGTGAGAGTATGGCGATTGTTAATCGGTGATGATCGATGTAGTAAGCGCCGGAGCGCCCTGATCTTTCATCAGCGCAAGTCCAAAAATCTGGACGGTATTACTTCCATGCCCGCCGCTATCAGCCAGATAGACGCAATCATAGTCCGATGCCTGAGTGAGATGCAGTTCCGGATCAACCTCGATGAATGCCAACACCGGATTTTCCGTGGCCGGATCGATAGTCAATGAGGCTGCCGCTGTCTGTGGTACGAGTGTATCGCTTGTAGTTCCGGCATCGATATCCTTCCAAATCTTGTGCACTGCCGCAGTGGGCGCATTCGTTCCCGATGCGACATTGGTTGCTTGAGTTGGAGTGAGTACCAAATCGGTATCATTCGCGCCGGAATGGAAAATGAGCCACCCGAATTTCAGCACATTCTTGAGCGATACCGTATCGCATACTACTGCGTTAGCCGCTCCGCTGTAGAGCAGAACAGGTTTAACTTGCTGAAGAAGAGTAGTGAGATTCATGTCAATTATCCTTTTCGCTTTCCGCGCTATGAACGAGTTTCCAGCGTGATATAAGGCGACAACGAATTGCCGGCCTTCGGGGTGAGCGCCACATTCCAGAGTGGTTCAGCCTGATAGCGGATGATGAACCTTAGCACCATCTCGGCAGTCAGAAAGGCCACGTGCATAGATGAATCGGTCTTCATTCCACCTTTGCTGACGCCCAAGTATTGACTGAAATCTACCAGGCTGATATCTCCAACCGTTCCCAATGCCGGGAGATATTCAACGAATTCAACATCCGCGCCAAAGATATTGAATTTTCCACCGGCGAATGTTACGCCCAACGGACTCAGGCCGCCTGTTCCGGCGGGAATCGTCATCTGCATCAATTGCGGGAAGATGGTTTTATTCGCATAAAACTTTGCCTGTCCTTCACTCCCCGGCCACAGTCGTTCCCACATGTTGACCAGATTCTTGTAGGTGAGAGTCGCGGCAGGCTGTACGTTATCTTTTGTTACGCTGATAGTCGCGGCAGCCTTCAGGATGCCGGTCGATTCGCCCGCGCCGCTGCCATTGAATAATTCGTCTTCCATCTTGAAAGATGCCTCTTGCGGATATTGACGATTGACCATGCCCTCCAATTGCGTGGCATCTTCCAGGCTTTCATCAGTGAGATAGACAACAGCCCCGATTTTGCCGGGCTTGATTTCCTTCCGGCGCAGTTTTGGACGTGTCGGGAGAAGCGTGCCGCCCTCGCCGATGCGGTAGACTTGCACCCCGCCGAAGCGCGAACCATTCGCGCGGCTACTTTCGTCGATGAGCAAGGCAGAAAAAGCGTTGGAATTTGGGCCAAGCGGCTGTTCAGGAACGCGCGCGAGCACTTTGCCGATGTCATAAACTCTCTCAATCAGCGTATTGGAGTATTCGGTTTGCACAAATGCTCCGCCAGCATCCAATGTGCCCTCATTCATGCCGAGCGCCTTGAATTCTGATTGCCGCTTGAGATTGTATTGTGCAATGCGTGGATCAGCATCGTTTGGCGCAAGCGCCGTTTTGATGACGGCCTTGACCTGATCGCCCAGACTTTTGAACGGGCCTCGCGATTCGCGCGGCTCTGCCGGTTCGGATGCCCGTCCGTTGAAGATAGCCGGCGCGGCTAGTTTTGCCTCTGCCGCTTTGAGGCGGGCGGACAATTCAACAATCACTTCATCAACAGTTTTTGTGGGCATAGTCTTTGCTCCTTTGATTCGCTGCGGCTTGGGCGGTTCTACAGCCTGGCCCGCGGGCGGCTGATTGTCTGCCGCGCCTGCGTCCATCTTCATCATTTCCGCTTTCGCCAATTCGGGTGTGTCGAATGGCTTAGAAACAGGATCACCCGTCGCTTCGCCGTTCTCGTCCACCGCGTAGATGTAATATTTACCTTGAAGTTCAAAAACGTCGTGCATTGCTTTCTCCTTTGGTGAAGTATCGGCGGGCAGGCCTGCCTGCTGTGCGGTAGGCAGGTCGGGGATGAGTCCGAGTGCTTTGGCGGCGGTGAGCACATTGCCGCCGAATTCTTTTGTGTTGCGCCAATCCATCGGCTTGATGGTCAGCGTGTCGCGCTTGAGCGGCCATAGTTCAATTTCGCCGTTGGCTTTAACTTTGACGCCAGTATCAACCGCCTCGCTGGATGTGCCAACCAGTCCGGCAGTAATCAAATCTTTGAGCCATTGCACATATTTATTGCGCTTGTTCAGCACGCGCTTGACGAATACGCCCTGCTCGTCTATAGCCTTCGTTGCCCAGTCCACGTAACCGAGCACATCATCGCGCTGAGGCATCCCTGGATCGCCATCCTGTCCATGCTCCCAATCCTCGGGCAGACGGCCAATGGCCGTGTAATTGCTTTCGAGTTCGGTTGCCTTCGTGAAGAATTCACCTGCTGAACCATCGGCATTTTTTCGCGCCGGTTCTGTATTACCCACATTTCCGAAGGCGGTCAAATCGCGTCCGCCAAACAGGACGATATAATTTCCCACAACAAATTCGTTATCAGTTTCCGAAATGGCTTTGAGCGCGTTATCTACCGGCCCGACAATTTCAATAGCCTTATTCCACAGCATATCCTCGACGCCATCCGGCTTTGCCTTGCCGCTAATAGCAGCGTTGCAAATAGCATAGGCGCTATCTCGAGAATGGCCTTGCCCCATCACTTGTTCAACGCATCGTTCAAGTTTTGCCGGCATAATTTCAATCGCATCTGCCTGTGCGCACACGCAGACAGGTAAAATAAAAAAAGCCCGCCGCCTGATTGCTCAGGCAGACGGGCTTTTGCGGGTCTTCTCCGATTTGCGGCGGGTCCTGAGTGAAATCGAAGGACGGGCCGCGCGGGGGTATTAGGTTGCTGAAATTATACGCCTATTTTGTCAAGGCGCAAGTATCAACGTTTCCGCTCCAATTCGCATACCTCGGCAATAACATCAGCCATAATGAGCAGCGCCCGACGCAGAGCAATCAGGAGCATACGCGAGCGCGGGTCGATCGGCTCGCGGCTTTCGACGATGATAGGCACGACTGACAGAATAGGCGTCGTCGTCATGCGTTCCATCGGGCGCGGATAGGTCGAGGCGGGTTGGGTCATGTCAATCTTTTTGCATCATGATTCCTAATGAAATCAGCGCAGTAATCAAAAAAACAATTCCTATTGCTCCGAACGTCAACCAGTATCCAATCTGTTGCGCAACGAGATAGATTATAACGCCTAGTAGTGCTCCCACTGGAGACCATTGCAGGAAAAAACCAAGTTTTTTAGTAAATGTATTTCTCATTTCGGCCTCAATCCTGCTCTAATCAACGTCCGCCGCACGATGTCCTCCCATCGTTCTGCGATAGCCCGTTGACCTTCGCGCGCTACGTCAATCAATTTTTTCCAGCCGATATACTCCATTACGTCGGTCTGTTCCTCGCCGATAACGTAGGGCGCATAACTGGCGGTATTGCGAATGCGAGTCATCCAGCCCTTCGTATCGGTGACGAATCGCCTATCCATCTGCTCAGATTTATGCGTGTTGTAATTGGCATACTGCATCCCCGTTCCCCGGATGTAGTAAGGCGGCGGCGGTTGGTTGGCCTGTGTCTCTGGTGGATAAAACGGCTTTCCCCCGCCCTGGTCGGCCAATACAACCTCGGAGGCGGCGCGGCTGAATTCGCTTTGAACCGCTTTCAGATAGCGCGGGAATTTTTCCAGCGCTGCTTCGAGTTCCTTCAGGCCTTTGACTTGGATTGAAATCATTACATCACCTGATTACCTTGCCTATCGTATAGGCCGCATTGACAATTGTAACCACCACATTTCAAGGTTGCGCTGCCCGGTTCACGCGGGATGAATCCTTTGTCAGTGAACCATGAGAGACGATGCTGTTGCCCGTTGAGATTCAAGCACGTATCACAATGCTCTGTTTCTCCATATTTCCACGTCACCATCATATCAGCCTGTGCGCTTGCCAGTCCTTGCACTCTCAGCACCATTAGTGCCGCTGCCCACATTGCTAATCGCCGCTCCACTTCTGCATCCGCTTTTATTTTCGCGTCACCCTCAGCTTGCTTTGCGTCGGCCATTGCTTGCGCCAGTCCAAGAGCAAATATCGTCTGGGCTGCAATCCATTCGTCAATCGTCATCCTATCGCTGGCGGTCGCCTCGCCTTCCGGGTCTTCAACGCCGCCCGCCTGCATTCCATCGTAGTAGGCTTTGAATGCCCAAAATAGCAGCAGGGCAATGATCGCCTCTTTGAGTTTGTCGCTATCCTTCTCATCGCTTGCCGCAAGTTTGTGAAGTTCGCCGGCATAATTTGTTTCGATGCTCGCCTTTACAGATTTTATTCCGCGCTCTCGCTCGAGTTTCACAATTGCGCGGCGAACTAGATTCACCAATTGCGCGCGCTCAACCATTCGCTTGCTCCAGTGCCTTTGCCGCCGCAAACAACGCATCAGCTAGATAGCGCGTGTCATCGGATTCATCTATCATAGATTTTGGCGAAGTAGAAACAATCGGCGTCTGTGAAGAGACATCTAATTTCTTTGATGCTGATGCCATTGCCTGAGCGCGTTCCCTTTCGATTCCTAGCGAAACTAATAATTCAATAGCAACTTCTTCTGCTACTGTGCCTGCTGATACGCCATTCAATACATCTATCGCGCTGGAAATTTGCGCGCCATTGAGCGTCGTAACATTGGCAGCAACACCAGATATTTGTGGCGATGCGGGAACAATCGGAGCGCCGCTGGTGGCAGGTGTAATGGCCGGCGCGGCAGGCACATTGACCCGCTTCGGTTCTGGTTTCAATCCCAGTATCTCCCGCCCCTCATCGCGCCGCATGACCGGCTCGCCGACAACCGTCGTCACGGCCTGCGACTGCATCAGTTGCGCCGCCTGCATGATTTCAAGTTTCTCCGGTTGCGCCACGAGTTTGTAACCGAGCCGAGAATAGAATTGCTTGTTGAGCGCGTCGAATGTTTCCTCGACGCGCGGGATGATTTCACCCGCGATGAAATTCAGATACTCGCTGTCCGCAGTCGCGTATTTGTATCCGCCATTGACGATATTGGGTGATATGCCATGAGCAACTGCGATGTCATTTTGTTTCTGCGTGCTGAGTTCAACGGCCTGGGTGTCTTTGACATTCGAGCCAATGGTGAAGGGTTTATTATCCTGACGCATCCGCATGACGATATAGCGCCAGGCGCGGCCAACTCCGGCCACGCGCCGATTCCAGAAATTCTGAGTTTTCTCTATTTGCTCATCCGGTTTTATTGGGTCCTCAGGAACAATCGTCACCGGCACAGCGCCGCCATTGAAATAGCCGCTGGCAAACGCATCGAGCGCATAGAGCATCGAGGCTGCACTAAGCCCCACTTGCGACTCGCCCAGACCGGGCGCATTGTCTGCTTTCAAATTGGCATTCCATAGATAGACGATCTCATCCAATTGGATTTCGTGCGGCGTGCTATCCTGCCGATAGAAGTAAGCAAGGCGTTTCGTAGTTGCGTCGTGTTTCGGTTGGACGGATGGAGACGGGACCCAACGCATTGATGGATTGTAGCCGGATGGATTGCCTTCGATGAGCGCATAGGCCGCGCCGGTCACACAGCGCGAGGCCTCGAGCATGAATAATAGGCGAGTGATGTTCGTCAATGATTCATACCCATCCTGCTGACTGACATCCTCGCCCTGTGCATTCAATAGCACGCGCGGCATCCGGCTGACCTCGTGCGCCCGGATATTCACGCAGCGAAATACGTAGGACACCACGTCATACGCCTGCATCGCGGTCAGGTTGCCGACGACAGCGGCGTTGACGACATCGGATAGCGATGAGTAATATTTATCGCTGATGGCCGCGCCAAAGCCAACGGCCTTGCTGAATGTTTTACCGTCGTAGGTATAGGTGGTCATTCGCCTGCCTCATCGGCATAATAACTGGCGGGGAACATAGAATATATCTGGCTGACTGCATACATCGCCATCACTACTGCATCGCCACAGTCCGGGGAACGGCCCAGCCGCGAACGAATGCCCTTGACTTGTCGTCCACTTTCGTCCGTTCCATCGTCTTTGCTTTCCACGATAATTTTACCAGCAATTACCTTGAAGCGCGGCGCGGCCAAATCCGCCACCAGTTCAGGATCGTCAGGTAAGCAGATGTCCGAACCATTATCCGGGTCAAGCGCCTCGCGGAACAACCAGTAGGCAGCCGAACGCACATTACGGAATGACAACAAATTGCTTTTGTCTTTTATATCTGTGCCCGCCCCGCCATTGAATGCTTGCGCCAAAATTCCGAGTTGAATCATTGAATCGTACACGCTCGACCCGATACCCACCACGTCGATAATGACTATCGCATTGTCTCTGTGATTGGCTGCGATGAGCGCCGCTCCGCTGGGGCCGTCAGGTGTGGCTGTTCCGGGTACTTTGATGAGTGGGTCGAACCAGTTGCCGTAGAGCAGCGCGAGGACAGTTTTATCTTTTCCGCCCCGCGCTACATCTGCGCCTAAAGCGGTTTGTAATCTCTCGCCTCGTTCGGTCTGCTTGCCGCGTTCGACCGCCGCTTTAATCCATGCAATCGGAATGACCTGCCAGGGATTGACAATTTTTCCGGCAGTGAAATTGCCTTTTAGAATTGAGCGAAGCGGTTCAGGCAGTGAATCAATCTGCGAGCCATAGCCGGTTTGTTCGAGGATGGGATTGTCCGCGAGACGGGCGCGGAAGAACGTCCTATTTTTAGGAATGATAGTAGCGCCATTATGAATGAATGAATCGCCGCTATCCATTTCAGTTTCTTTGCCGTCGAGCATCGCGTACCAGCGTAATTCGCCGTCAATTGCCGGATGATGATGAGCCGGGTCCAGCCAGGGTGAGAAATAACGTGTCACCCATTCCTGCGTTTCATCCATCGGCGGGTTGAATGTCATGACAGTCCGGCATTTTTGGCCGGGAATAATCGTTCGATTCCAAGCCATGACAAAGCGCACTTGCGATTCGTTGAACTCAGTCACTTCGTCGAAGAGCATCCCATCGTAAGGCCGGCCCTGAAAATTTCGCTTGTCATCTTCGTATTGCATCGCCGCCAGTTGAATTGTATGCCGCCCATTATTCAAACTCCAACGATGCAATTGCTCATTGAAACTGTCCTCGTAATGTGATTGACCTTGCCCGAATATTTCCCGGCTTCGAGATACGATCCCCTCCAGACGCGGAAACTCTCGACGGAAAATTATTGAACGGTTGTGCTTCGTCCCGGCGAAACCTAAAAGCAAATCGGTTTTTCCGCCGCCAGCTTCGCCGCCATAGCCGATGACATCCGCATCACTATTGTAAGCGTTCGTCTGCGGGCCGGGTTGAGGCTTCCAGATTGGCGTTGTTGCTCCGCTCTTTGCCCGCGCCGCCTGATGCGCTTCGATCAGCATCGGCTCCAACAGTTCGGGCGGCATCGTGTTCAGCGGCGGCGGCAGCCGCGACCAGTCCATTGAAGACGGCGGCAGCGTCGAGACCTTGTTGTTCAAGATATTCTTTCCATGTCATCGTGGCAATCGGTGTAACAAGTTTTCCGTCTGTGCGATCCAAAATCGTAGCGAATACTTTTGCTTCTGTTTCGTTCATCAGAGTTAGAAGGGCACGGGCAGCAATGATGCTTGCCGTTGTCATCTCGCCCTTGAACTTTCTAAATTCTTTCGCATAGACTTCGCAAGCCTCGGCCACTTCGAGCGGTGACATGCCCTGAAATTTATTCAACCAATAAGTAATGCTGGCTTCATTTTTGGGGCGACCTTTGGGATTAGGAGAGGGTGCGCCGCTTTTGAACTGCTTATCTTTCGGCGGATGTTTATAACCTACTTCACTGTTTTTTCCCTGTTGTTTCGTGCTTTTCTTTTTCATTTCAGCATCGCTTCTGTCTCAGACAGCAACTCTTCGGCGCTCGTGAGCAGGTCAAGCGCATCCTCGCCGCACAGATAGCGCCCCTGCCATTCGTCAGCCCACTCCACTTGATGCGCCTGCCGCTTTTCGCCCGGTGATTTGCATTCGATGGCGATGGTCAGCATGTGCTTGGCAACGAACAGGTCGGGAGCATTTCTGCCGACGGCATGAACGTCGCAAACTGACCAACCGGCATCGCGGAATGCGGTTTCGGTTGCAGGCTGCGTGCCGTCTTTCCTGGAGGGCGCGAAGGTTCTAGGCATGATCTTCGGCTGCATCTACGTCCCGCGTCGTCTGCCCCGCCCAAATCTCGCGCGCGATTTTGACGGCGGTCGGATGATCGCGCTCGACCTCGACGCACAGAAAATTGAAAGCGTTTGTGGCGCGCATGAATTGCAGTTCGCGTTCCTTGTCCCGCTGTTCGAGCGACTTCACGCGCCGATCTAAATCAGCCACGATGTCGCGCCAATACTGGATCGCCTTGTCGCTGGCTTGGGCCTGCACGTCAGCGGACGTTTTGCGGCGGGTCGATAGCGCCACGACCAGCGCGGCGATACCGGACAACACGCCCGCCAATGCCGCCACGAAAATTGTTGTATCCATAATCAAATCTCCACGATGGCGAAGGCGGCCAGCAGACTGAGGATAGTAATAAGCGCGGGTCTGAGAAGCATAGTGGCGTGGGCAGCATCGACGATACCGATGGCTATGAGCAGATAGATGACCGCGCAATAGAGCGCCGCACCTGCCGCCATGTATCGGAGCGTGCTCCGCATGTTATGCAGTCGGCGGGCGTTGCGGAATTGCAGGATGCAGGCCAGCAATCCAAACACAACGCCCGCCCACGAGAGGAGGAGAGAAACAGGCATCAGCCTGGAATCTCAGTTACTTGGGCTGCACGAGTTGGCGTAATCCACCGTGCGCGTATTGAGAAGCGGCCCACAGGCGCACGCCATTCAGCCCGAGGTCAACGTAATGCTGGACGAGCGTCAACGTTTCGGGCGGGACGGATTTAGCCAGAGCCACCAGACCTTCGCTCAGAAATGGTGATCCGGCCACGAGCACAAAGGCTGCGATGCCTTTTTGCTGCGCGGTCAATTTCTGCCAGGCCGGAAATTTCTCAAATAGGGCGACGACGGTCAGGCCATTGACGGCGAGCCACACGACGAACGGCACGATTTCAGTTGGGAAAGGTAGTGTCATTGGATAGAGTCTCCTGAGAAAGGATTGTACGCTGTTTTATGTTCCGATGCAAATACTGCTATCCCGGCGGCGCAATCTCGCTCTTGATCTTGGCGATCATCTGCCGCGCGTTGGTGATATCAGTCAAAATTTGCTGGCTGAGAGCGTTGACGGCGTTGATTGCATTGGTCATGGAATTGAAATCAACGGCAATCTGTTCGAGCGAGGATGCAACGGCGTCCACCGTGCCAGGCTGAGGGGCGGGGGCGGGGGTGGGGGCAGGTTCGTCCACGTAGTCGAGCGAACACGGGCCGAAGAAAAACGCGACGCCGGTTGGGTCGTTCGGCCAGTTCTGTTGGGTCTTCTGGATAATGGTCATCTCGCCCGAGGGTGGAACGAACGCCGAAATCTCGAATAGATTCCACACCCGGCTGTTTCCGGGCCAGTCCCGCCGGTCTTTCATCTCGGCATAAGTTCGATGAACAGGAACGGGCGATGAGTAACCATTGCATACGAGTTCGACCTGAGCGTGGCAGTGGTCATCCTCCAAATGCCCGGCAGGTCCGCGCGGGACATCCTGAGTATCAGGCAGGATGTAGCACGAGAGTCGGACCTTGCGGCCAGGGGTGAGGCCTAAGACGCGGTTGACGTGCCGGGTACAGGATGGTCCGTGAAACGATTTATAGACCTGCTTCAGGACGGGCCCGAGCAGGAGCGCGCGTGATTGTCCCGCCTGTTCGTCGGGCGGGAGTTGGGTCGCGAGTTTGAATACGATTTCTGGTTGACGCTCGACACGGGCGAGCATAATGCCCTGACCGTTGCCATAGGCTTTTTCGGCCCAGAACATCGTTGAGTTATTGGGCAGATAGACGACCTCCCAATCGAGCGGAGTCTGATTGCCATCCGGGCCGGTCATCCAGTTCGCTTGCCTATCGCCGTTGGAAAGTAGGTTCATTTAATTCGCCTTTCTTCTGAGATCAGCAATTCAATCGGGTAACTGGCCGAGTCGGGCAGCGGGCGGAAGTGCGTCCGGCCATCCGGCCATGGCTCGGTTAGCAAACTGCTGTCGGGCGCGCGGAGCAAACTGCCGCTTCCATCACGCGCGTATCGGGCATCGGAAAAAAACAGCGCGCCGCGCGTCGGGTCGGGAATGCGCTGGCTCAACACGCAGCGGGCAATCGAGCGGGCAATCCAGTAAGCATCTCGTCCGGCGTCGGGCAGACCGCCGAACCATCGGCTATTGGCTTCGGGATTGGCAGCCACTGCGGCATTGTTCGGAGCGCCGGGGGCCGCGCCGGTCATTCCCTGAAATTGTCCCTTCGCCATGATCGCGGCGCGGAGATTTCCGAGCGCATAATCGAAGCCGGGATGCAGGCCCAGCGTCCGGTTGAGCGCGACCCAGGCGATGCCGACTGAATCCACCTGTCCATCACCGGTCAGGATGCGCCCACCCGCCTCGGAGAGGATCATGCGCGCCAGCAGGTCATCCTCGACGACTGAATGCCAGTCAAGCGGAAAAGCCAAGACGGGCGCGGGTGGGGGTGGAGGTGAAACGAATGGGGAACAGACGATGAGTAGAGCGACAGCGATTTCAAGCACGCCCTGATGATACGCCCATTCGATTTTCTGCGCAATATGGGCTGCTTTTCGAGGCCACAGGAAGGGCTGCGCCGAAGCACTACTATTTGTATTTCAACGATTTTTTGACCGCCAATGACTGCGAAAACGTTGGTTTCCTGCGGAAAACAGCACATTTTTGACCTCGAGGCTGAAACAACGCGCAAATCGGGCTATGCTGTGATACCTATTTCGCAGTAGCGTGTGCCACAGCCACGCCCAACGCGATGGCGGCGGCGCGTAGAATCTAATCGACATGGTACCAACGTACTATTGAGTCAATTGGGCGGATGTCGTAATATATAATTGTGGCCAGATGGTCACTCGCAGCAATGAGCGATGTTTCCTGAAGGTCACAGAACCGGAGTGTTACGACCGGATGAGCGATTGAACAGCCGAGAGAAATGAGGAATGAAATGAACGAGAAAGAAATCCACGAAAAATTGGTAGCCCTCAATGTAATTTTGTCATCGGAGCGCGCTGAAATTGCAATGCGCGAAAATGCCAAAAAACGAATCACTAAAAAATTCGCGCGGTTGTTGGCTGTCCATGCCGATAACAGCCGGATGGAGGGCGTGCTATACGCAATGTTATGTGCGGCGCGAGGGGAAAAAAATTACGCGGAATAGAACACACATGCCGAACCAACCCACCAGCGCGCCCGGCGGCGCGGAACAGCCGGGAGAGGAAACATGAAAGCGACGCGAAAATCCTACGCGAAAATGACACAGATGAAACGTACGCGCAAACCGCGCAAATGCTCCATCTGTGAACGCATCATTCAGATAGGCCAGAAATATGGTCTTACCTCGCGCGGGACGATCTGGTGCGAGGACTGCAAATAGCGCACCCGGCGGCGCAGAACAGCCGGGAGAAAGAACATCCAATGAAAAAGCAAATCCTAATTTTCCGCGATAAATGTGAAAGGCCGTACCATATTGAAATTCGCCGCGATGGAAAATTGTGCAGCAATCATTACAACATCGCCACTCATGCAGAGGCAGTAGAGATTGCACTGTCCGAGTACAAGAGCCGCGACATGTACGGGCAAGGCAGCGGTTGGGAATTATCGGACTATTCGGAAACCACCATACTATAGCCCGCTCTGGGCACAAACAGCGCACCCGGCGGCGGGGAACAGCCGGGAGAAATGGAGACAGACATGACAACAGAACTGGTGCTCGATGGGAATTTCCGGAACGACGAATCGGTGTGGGACGCGATTGAATGGGAGAGAGAGACTGTGACTGTGCCTGATGGCTACAGTGTGCAGCAGGCGGGTGATGATGTGATGGTCATCCGGCTGGCGGATGAGTCAGTCTGCCACTGCGTCATAATTGATTCTGATTTTGTAATCGACTAGTGCGAGACAGCGCGCCCCGGCGGCGCACAACAGCCGGGAGAAATTGGAGAAATGAAATGGAAAAACATCTAGGGCAGGAATGGCTCTCCGAATTCGCTCCAGTCAATGTCTGGAGTGGGGGAGCCTTCCAGAAAAGAGCATTGGATGGTTTTCCATTTTTGATTACAGAATTGTGGAGTGCGGTAGACGACGCAGCCGCACTCCACTTGATCCAGATAGCAGATGATCTATCGGGATCAACAAACGTCTATCACTCGGTAGACGAAATTCGTTATGGGGAATATCCTCCCGGAGTTAGGATTATCAAGGAGGATGAGAGTGACGAGTATCAACAACACTACTCCCGACTGACGCGCTGGGGTAGATTTTATGTGGGGGGAAGGTGGGCGAGAACCGTAACATGGCATAGACACGATGGCTCGGGCCGCGAGGCCGGGACTGTAGAATTTTGGGCTTCGTGGTAATAAGGCATACGCACCCGGCGGCGCACAACGCCGAGAGAAATGAGGAACAAAATGGAGGGCTGGAAATGGCAGGGCAGGAACGAGCACGAAGCGACAGAGGCGTACATCGAGGACGCGCGGGCGGAGACGGAATACAGCCACAGCACAGGAGCACACCATGACCGACTATGACGACGAAAGAGCGGACGAAGAGGATAGAAGAGTGGAAGCGGATGAACTCATGGAAGGAATGCCATACGCTTCGCGATCTACAGAACAAGAAAAATACTTGAAAGAATACGGCGAGGCTTTCAATGATGGCTATCAGGCCGGCCTGCGCGAGCGCGGGCAGCAAATCATCGTTGCCATCGCGGCTACCCTCAATTCCAACGTGACGCTGAACAGCGTCAGCGATGCCGCCGGCGTGCCCAATTCTCTGGCGCAGCAGGCGCGGCGGGATGCGATTGCATTGATTGAGGCGATTGCGCTGTTGAAAGGAGAACAATCATGCCAAATTCACTTCTCATCCCCATCATCGCCGATTTGAATGAACTATACCGTGAGCGCAGCACAACCCACGCGCTCGAACTGGCCGAATGCCGGGCGGCGCTGGCAGCGGCGGAAGTTCTGCTGGAAAGGAAAGACGAAAGAATCGAGCACCTAACCGACACGATTTTCAAGTTACTCGACCAAATCAACAACCCAACCTGATTCACTCAAAGGACACCGGACATGAAACGTAGCGAAGCTTTCCCAACCAAATATCTGAGCAAGGACGATGTTCACGCCCCAACGGTCGGGATCATCGAGCGCATCGTCAATGAAACTCTGGGCACGGGAGATGATCAAGAAATCAAGCCCATCTTGTATTTCTCGTCCGGCCTGCCCAAGCCGATGGTCATCAACACCACGAACTGGACGAACGTCGAGGCCATCTATGGAGATGAATCCGACAATTGGATCGGCAAGTCGATTGAGGTCTGGGTAGACCCATCGGTTGTCTACGGCGGTAAACGGATCGGCGGATTGCGATTGCGTGCACCCGCTGGACAGCCCCCGCCACCAGGGGCCACCATTGCTCATCCACCGCTGGCCTACAAGGATGCCCTGGCGATGTATTGCTCAAAGACCGGCTATGGCGAGCCTGAGTTCAAATCGGCGTTGAAAGGATACGCCGCCGGGCATGGCTATCAGGGCTATTCGGCCAGCCGGGACACGGAATTCGTGCACAGCCTGATTGACACTCAGGAAGTGCCGCTGTAAAAATAGAATCTATCGCGCTCGTGTCGCTACTGGTAGGCTATATACAGAGGCCTTGACGGCGCGACGGATGCGAAATTGTGCGGCGTCCAATGTGGGCCGGCCTGAGTACAGGAGACAGTGAGGATGCGGCCATTCGGAACTTCACCGTCCGCACAATTCAAATGGCTGTGACACATACGCTGGTGCTTTGCGGATGATAGCCCGCATTGGGAGTCCGATTCTCCCGACAGCCACACAAGGAGATTATCATATGCTCAAACAATTATTCTCGAAACTCCCGCCGGGCATCTGCTTCCGTTGCGTTCTGGCCTGGAGCGGATGGGCTAACCACTGTCGGCATTGCGCTTGTTGCAAGTAGAAAGGAAACGGAAAATGAATTACCTCATCATTCTCTATAACGGTTCGCGCGAGATTGGCCGCTACAGATTTGCTGACCAACGCGAACAATACAACGGCTGCCTGGCCGTGCTCAAAGCGCATCCCGCCGCGACAGAGTGGGAATTCACGGATGAAAACAAGAAAGGAGGGATAGCATGAAACAATTCATTCAGAAATTAGAAACGATGAATGCTTGCTCGGATGCAGTCAATTGGATCATCTCCCTGCCCAGAAACATCACGCCCCAACAGGCATGGGAACTTTGCGAGCGCGGAGACTGGATGCTGTGGTTGATTGGAAAAACTGACCGCAGCCAGTCATTCTCTGGGGCGCGCAAGCCGATTGTTCGCGTGGCACTAGAATGTGCGCGGCTGGCGTGGAAATGGATGCCGGAGGAGTCGCGTCAATGCGTTGAATTGTACGAGCGATGGGTGAATGGCGAGAATGTGGGCGTGGATGAATTGCGACAAGCGCAAGCCGCCGCCCACTACGCCGCCGCCGACGCCGCCTACGCCGCCGCCGACGCCGCCGACGCCGCCCACTACGCCGCCGCCGCCGCCCACTACGCCGCCGCCGACGCCGCCTACGCCGCCCACTACGCCGCCGCCGACGCCGCCGACGCCGCCCACTACGCCGCCGCCGACGCCGCCGCCGCCGCCGCCGACGCCGCCGCCGCCCACTACGCCGCCGACACCAGAATCAAAACTCTGAAAAAGTGCGCCGATATTGTGCGTAAGTATTACCCGTTTATCCCGGAGATCCAAAATGTCATGGAATAGCCTCCCTCAACTGGACGAAGCCTCGGCCTCCCCGAAACTTTGCCAGCCGCATCGGATCCGCATCGCCACAACGCTGGCCGAGGTCACCGGCGGTTCGCTTATCGTCGTGCTGTATCAGGCGGGCATGCCCATCGGCTACCTGTGGCCGTTCACCGGGATGTTCGGCGTGTACGCCATGCTGCGCATCATCGGTTTTATCGCGCTCTGCCTGCGGGCAGATGAATGGGAGGCTATGCCTCCAGAAAGGAATTGAAATGGTCAACATTGTTCTTCGCAATGGAAAAGTTTTGCAATACAACGAGGGAAACTCGATTGCAGTGGAAAACGGAACTATAGCCATCACCAAAGACAGAAAATATCTGGTTGCCAGAATCCCGCTTGATATAGTTGAACGCGCCGAGTTCGAAAAGCCCTGCCGGATTTTGAAAGCTAAACCTGCGCCAAAAAAGGCAAATTATTAGATGACCGACGATCCTCAGTTCGCGCTCTGGCTTCAGGCTGGCCCGGAACTCTGGCCCGAACTCATCAGCGCACGGCACGATAAACTGGCCGCTGATTTCAACGCCTACGTAGTTTCAGAAGCGACAATGGCGCGCTGCGCGTTCATTCAGTGGCACGTCAACAATACCTACGTGCGGGACGGGTTCGGATTGTTGAGAGCGAGGGATAATCACCATGAAAGGAAATTACAATGAACATTGAAATCAAGAATCGACTCTTCGGAGATGTAATAGCATCCATTGAATCCGAAACATTGAAAGAAGCGATTGTAAAATTGTTGAAACAGCGCGCGAACTTGCGGAGCGCGGACTTGCGGGACGCGGACTTGCAGCGCGCGAACTTGCAGGACGCGGACTTGCGGAGCGCGGACTTGCGGAGCGCGGACTTGCAGCGCGCGGACTTGCAGCGCGCGAACTTGCAGCGCGCGAACTTGCAGCGCGCGAACTTGCAGGACGCGGACTTGCGGAGCGCGGACTTGCGGAGCGCGGACTTGCAGCGCGCGGACTTGCAGGACGCGGACTTGCAGGACGCGAACTTGCGGGACGCGGACTTGCGGAGCGCGGACTTGCAGCGCGCGGACTTGCAGCGCGCGGACTTGCAGCGCGCGGACTTGTGGGGCGCGGACTTGCGGAGCGCGGACTTGCGGAGCGCGGACTTGCAGAGCGCGGACTTGTGGGGCGCGAACTTGCGGGGCGCGAACTTGCGGGACGCGAAAAATTCTGAATTAGCATTTGCAATGACCAGTATTACTCCGGCGGGAATCCTCATCGTCTGGAAAAAATGTCGCGGCGATGTGATCGTGAAATTGCGGATCCCAGAGGAGGCGCGGCGCTCAAATGCTTCGGGCCGTAAATGCCGGTTTGAGTTTGCGGATGTGCTTGAAGTCATCGGCGGAGAAATTGGCCTCAGTCTGAAAGACGGCAAAACGGAATACCGGGCGGGCGTGCGCGTCACGTGCAATTCGTGGGACGAAAACCGCTGGAATGAGTGCAGCGGCGGGATTCATGCGTTCCTGACCCGCGAAGAGGCTGAGGCGTTTGCGCTGTAATATCCCGCCCACCTGTTCCTACCGCGACGGGACTGAGGTCCCTGGCTCTGTTCGGCAGACTGCGATACCGATTGTGCCGTACTAGTAAAGGCTTCGGAGGTTCGCTAAGGCGGCGGAATGGATGGGCGGGAAATCATCATGAACACTGACCGGAGACAACTCATAAAGGCATTGCGGAAAGTTGGAGCAAAGCCATATCAAGTCAAAATGGCGGCCACTCTGTTGGCAGTCAATGGGCTGAAAAATGCGCTTGATTTTGTGTACGGTTTGCAGGCGCGCGGATTGACCGGGAAGGCGGTTGACAATGAGCGCGACGTACGGCATATGAGGAAAATATACAATGACAACTTTTTGGAATGATAATCCGGGAACTTGGGACGAAGCATTAAAACAATCGCTTTCCGAAGTCAAACGATTAGAGATTGAATTAGCATCGGCTTATGGAATCGTGGCAGCATTAAAACAATTAAAAGTAGAATCATTATTGAGAAAAAAGGGAATTTATCACTATGAAAAATGTAAAGCTTATTTGCCCGAAAATAAATCTTCTGTGTTTGTGTACTATGGTCTCCGAATTTCAGCAAGAGATGGAAGCTGTTCATTGAAATTCAAACAGATTTTGGCATCCGGGAAAATAAGCTCATCAAAATATTTTACCTTCGTTATAGCAAGTGATTTTGAACAGATTAGATGGATTGATAGATGAGCGCGAGCATTTGACGCAGGCTGGAATAGGAGTATAATGAGTCATGAAGAAATGATTTCTTCCGGCTTGGAAGGCCGAACTAGAGCGGAGAGGCAAAGGCGCTTTTTCTGTGCGCCGTTGCTGTAGGGCACTTCTCTCCTGCCCAACTTCCAACGGTAACGGCACACAGATAAGGCGCTTTTTTATGGACAATGAACCCATCACCCAAGAAGAAATCGAGGAAGCCAATCAACTCCTGAAAGGATTAGACCCGGATAGCGTTCCCATTCAAAGCAAAATAAAAGGCTTTACCCCGCTACCCGATTCAATAGCCGAGACTCACGGCCTAATACGGGCAGCCGTGTTTGGGAAGGTATGGCGATATTGCCAAATGCGAGACGGTGTATGCCGGGCATCGCTCGAAACAATTGCCGGTGGACTTGGAATAGACCGGAGCACCGTTTCCAGACACGTTGAAGTCCTGTGTAAAGATCATTACTTAAAAGACCTGACCCCACTTCTGAAAAACAAACCTCACGTATACGCCGATACTGGAAAGATGAAATTCACCATTGGTCTAACTGTTGCAGAGTGCAACGTGGGGGGCGAAACTGTTGCAGAGCGCAACGTGACTGTTGCAGAGCGCAACGTGACTGTTGCAGAGAGTCGCATGAGTAAAGAGTCTAAGAGAGATTCTAAGAAAGAAGAACTTTACCCGCTGGCGCGGGCACTCTCGGAAGTTTGCCATATTGACTTGAAAGCAAATCGGGGACGCCTATTCAGAGAAGCGAAGCAACTCAGCACGGCAACCCCACTCCCAACCCCGGAACTCATCCTCGCTCAATACAACGGCAGCCCTTCTGCGTTCTGGAAATCAACGGACTGGCGAGGGAAGAAGGGCCAACTTCCGACCCCTGCCGCAATCCGTGAGACGTGGGGGCAGTGGCAGGTCAGTTCCGCCCCGGCCTACGCTTCAACCACCGAAGAAATTCAGGCTGAATTTGCCCGCATGAATCCGGGCAAAGAAAATCCGTCTGTCACTTGGGCGCGTATCGTCGCAAAAAAGGCAGCCGAGGCAGCGAAATGACTCGCACACTTTCCGGCGTCACCGTTCCCGATGAGATGTACCTCGAAGGAAAAGCACATCAAGCCGGCGGCGGAACGGCGCTGCTCAACCTGTTTGCCGACTATCCCGACTGCACCAATTGCGGCGGCGCGAAACAAATTGGGCTGACTCTGCTGTATGGCGAAGGCAGTCGCTTCCCATTTCCGGTCAAAGTCGTCGGCCTTTTTCACGAAGGCCTTTGGTATCGTTCCACATTGAAATCATGGCCGTGCCCGATCTGCCAGAGCAGTAGTCATCAGAACATCGCCGATTCATGCCTCGCCGCCAGCGGCCTGGAGACGGGCGAATATCATTGGCGGGTGAATTTTGTAGCAGGAATGGCGGATAAGGAAGATGCAATCAACGCCGTCAATTCGATGCTGGCCGAGACTGCCCGGCCTTGTGGCTGGCTATTGGTCTATGGCGATAATGGCATGGGCAAGAGCGGCCTGCTGAAATCGGCGGTGGCCGCGATGTGTCATATCGGAGTTGGGGCGTATTATACGACGGCAGTTAATATCCTCAATGATGCTTACGACCTCATTGCCCGCAACCGGCGCGGCGACGATGAAGCCGAGACGATGAAGCAACTCATCAGTCGTTATGCCCGGTATCAACTGCTGGCGGTGGACGAACTCGGAACGGACAGAGTTGCCGATACTCAGTTTGCCCAATCGGCATTATTCGGAATTCTGGATGCGCGCTATGCGGCGCGTGAACGGTTGGCGACTCTTCTGGCCTCCAATCAGACGCCGCAGACAATGGCCGCCGATAGCCGTTGGCGTTATTTTGAAAGCCGAACGCAGGATGGACTGAGAATACCCATTGGCGGAAAAAGTCTAAGAGGCTGATTGAAACGCCCGAAGCCGAAGTGCGCTGGGTGAAGTAATCCGCCTGACGAGGCCTAATATGGACAAACATAAAACGCAGAAACCGCAGCAGAAATACGTGATCGTTAATTTAGTGATGGGCGCTCGCAGCCAATGCAGTTGGCGTCACTGCCGACGACGCTATGCAATGCGGCTGCAATGGAGGAACGGCCAGACTCGGCAGTATTGCACAAACCATTTTTGGCGCTGGAAAAGCCGCTGGGGCTATCTATCGACAATCGACTGAAAGGAGCATAAACAATGGATTTATTTAAGACAAACTGTTCATGCAGCCACGATTGTTTTCATCATAATGATTTCGGTTGCATGGTAAAAAATTGTTCATGCGAGGCTAATATGTTAGATTCCATCTACCTCGCTGGCGCGGCGCAGATGCGGGAACGGGCGGAGACAGTAGCAAACAGACTTGGTAATTTTGATACTGGCCGGCGCATCCGTGTCCTGCCACTGCGAGATGAGGCGCTTGCCGGGGTGATTACAGAAGCGGAAGATGATTTGTATCAAGCCATGAATGATTTGAGGCCCGAATGACCCGCCACGCCCGCTTCATCCTGCTGGCCGTTCTACTCGTGATCATCGTCAGCCTGTCGTCCGGCATCCTCATCGCCCGCGCAGAGTGCAACGGCTACCTCGTCCAGCGCGGCGATACGCTATACAGAGTCGCCCTCGCCAACGGAACGACCTGGCAAGAGTTGGCGCGGCTGAACGGGTTGGCCGACGCGGGGCGGATTTATGCCGGGCAGTGCCTCGTACTGGAAACAGGCCCGGGCCCATCAGTTATTAACACGTCATCGGCGTTCAAGGGGCTGGCGATGGCTGACCCATCACACTCCGAAGATTTGACCACACTCAATGTTTTATTCTGGTATACGTGGGGAGAAAACTGCAATGGACAATCGAACTGCATCAACATGGTGCGAGCTATGCGGACACCAGCATTCTGCTACGATATTTTACTTGTGGGTAATGAGCCGAATGCAATTGAACCCTATGGTATGCCCATTAACCCCAATGACGCCGCCGCGAAAGTCATTACAATACAATTGCAATGTCCACAAACGAAACTCATCGTCGGCAATGTCAGCGCCGACGATTGGTCAGGAGCGGGCGGGTGGGGAAGCGGGTTGAATTGGTTGAAGAAGTTTCTGAGCGAGTATCGGCGGCAGATTCATCGGCGCTATGCGGGCGGAATAGGGATCCACTGTTACCAGACTCAATCTGGCTGGTGCATTGCGCGACTGAAGGAAATGCGCGCACTTTACTCCGGCGAGATGTGGGTGACCGAATACAACGACCTGAGCGGCAACCTGGCTGCCTTCACTGGCCTGACTGATTATGCCTTTGCCAATTTCAACCGGGTGGCGCTGTACACCAACCGTCAGCCCGACGCGCCCTGGGCGCTGGCGGGAGCAAGCGTAGTACGAGATGACGGGACGCTGGACGAGCGAGGCGCGCTGTATGCGCAGAGGTGAGAGATGACACAACCTGCGACTGACACACAAATAGCCGGATGGGATAGCCTGCTTTATTCACTCAATCCATTGACGAGCAAAGAGTGGCATATTTCTGCTCTCCTTGCCCGCATCCGGGCCGATGGAGATAAACGCAACCTATTAGAGATTGATGTTGATGGATGGAAAGCCCGCGCCGAGGCTGCCGAAGCAAAGTCCTTAGAATATGAGGGGTATAAACTCAATTTTGACGAAGTGATTAAGCAGCGGGACATCGCCGAAGCGAACCTGGCCGAGGCCGAAGCGCGCGTATCGGAACTGCAAACCTGGTACGACGAAGCCAAAAATCGTCTCGCCCATAGCGCACGGGGTGCTCGTGAATTAGAAGCCCACAAGGCGCGGCTGGAAGAAGCACTTGTTATGTGCGCTATTCCTCTGGAAGCATTGCGCGCTGCCGTCGTTTGGGAACTTGCTCCGGAGGTAAAATCGGAGATAGAAAGGGCGATTATGTCCACTCGCGCTGCCCTCTCTGCCCCCGGCGCACAGGCTGGGGCGCTGTGGGCGGCATTGATGGCGGAACATGAAGCAGTAGACGCCTGGCGTGATAGTCTAGATGGGGCAAAAGCGTTCGCCTATCACAATCGAATTGCTGAGGCGTTTATCGCGGTTGAAGCAGCATTGAAGGGAGAGCCGAAATGACTCCGATTGAAGAAGGAGACACATCATGATTAGGATGATTGAATGCCCGCGATGTTGCCATGAAAATGAATATGACGGCGATAATGATATCGTGGTCTGCGAGAAATGCGGCGAGCTTATTTTCGTGGGAGAAACCTAAAAATGAAATCTAAACTCAACCGGATTAATCACATCCTTCACCGCCATCTCCATGACGGCGACGTATCGGCCATGTTACACCGCACACTGATTGCAATTGCAGTCGGCATCCTACTTGTGTTCGCGCTGTGCATCGCGCTGGCGTGGGGGCTGAGATGAAAAAACCTCCTAAATCGAAATTGACTGGAAAAGAAAGTTTGCAGCAAACCCTGAAACATTTGTCAGAAGTTGGTGGAAGGGCATCTATATTCTGGGTAACTGAAACCGGACAACGGGCGGCTGCCATTGATAGATTGTGCAATTCTGGAAAACTCATCCTTGATAACTCAATAGGATACCCCTGGCTGAAAGTGAAATGGATAAAATGAATCGCAATCCCTATAACAACCTCGTCTTCCTCAGCAGTCTCGTCATCGGCTCTCTCGGTCTGCTCGTCGGCCTCGCCCGGGCCCGCCCCCGCCGACTAGATATTGAAATGAGCCGCTTGAAAATCATCCATTACATTCGACGACCCGATGATACATTTACGTTTTGTCATAGGGCGATTTACGGAATTATTCGACGCAGGATTGTTATGCCTGCCCCAAAAGACACATTGCGGGTGAGCCAGAAATTAGACGCATCGGGCAAAGTTGGATCGTGGAGTGTGAGAGATGAAACATAGAAATTGCAAGTGGACGTACGATGAATATCATGACAACTGGGATACTCAATGCGGTGAGGCCTTTTGTTTTATAACGGGCGATCCCGCTGAAAACAAAATGCAATTCTGTCCATATTGTGGTTGGCGTCTGGTTCAGCATCCAAAATCGACCGAACAACTCGCAAAAGAATTGGATGGCCGAGTGGGAGTCGCCGTAGTGAGGCAAGTGTAATGATGGACACCGCAAAACTTGTAAAACTATGGATGAATCAAATGTTTGTTCTGGTGGAACGAAGCACCAGTGAGGAATATAAGGCCGGTATACGCGCTGGTATCCGCTATTGTTATCGCTCATTGCGAAGGGCTGAGCGTTCTAATAAATCAATTGCGCATGGACGATCTCCACGCCGTAAAATATGAAATGCCCTTCTGTTGCCACGCTCAAAACGGAAGAAAGACATCCCATGAACAATATTACAGAACGTCGAGCGAGGTTTGTTTATGATTCTGCGCGGCTTGCGGCGCTTTTTGCCCGGGCCCCGATTATTCCTATTCAATGGGACGAGCGCGAAGAACCTTTCAAAGCGCAGTTCCGAGCCGTCATTGAGCGGCAATGCTCAGACCAGCGGTCACGTTCCCCCGAGGAATTGCATGGCAGTTGGATGCAGGCTTATTTTGCAATGGGCTGGGTCTATGGCGTGGAATATAACCGCGAGAAAAAAATACATCCTGATCTTGTTCCTTTTGCCGATCTCGGAAAACTGGAACAGGATAAAGACGCCGTGTTTATTGCATTGTGTGAAATCGCCCGTCTATGGATTGCAGTCTAATACAAGATGACAACCAGCCGATGGCATGCGCGCCGCATCACAACCGGCGCTGTTGCAGGTGTGAAATGAAAGTTCCATCCGTCGCGACCCTCAAAACGTGGGACGTTCTCCATGCCGAACGTGGCACCCGTGCCGCTGCCGCCAGCGAATACCACGTTCGGCGTAGCCGCAAAGCCGCGCTCGGAATATGCGCCACAGTAGGCTGCAAACGAAAGCGAGATGGACGTGTTTACTGTACGCCCTGTCTCAATCGCCTCAGCCGGGAGCGCGAGCGCTCTCTAGCGCGCGGCGGGCAGACGCCGA
>Ga0315281_10001310_pt1 | contig 36527 bp, 39 predicted proteins | sample YL17G07_0_MG_FD_204540 | JGI IMG/M metagenome (GOLD analysis project Ga0315281, IMG submission 204540) | Sediment microbial communities from Yellowstone Lake, YNP, Wyoming, USA - YL17G07_0 | ecosystem: Environmental > Aquatic > Freshwater > Lake > Sediment | place: USA: Wyoming | collected...
ACGAAAACAAGATTAGGAGGCTCGAACGAATCACAAACTCAAGCCTACAAACCGCATGAGTCAGCCAACCCACACCAAAACGAGAAACAGGAGAGAAGAGAATTTTCATTGATGCGGGCATCGCAATCTGAACCGTCGTCGTTTAAGGTATTGTGTGTGTGCGCACCAAGCTACCCCGCACAAAATAGCGACGATCGGACGGCCTGACAGAGGAATCTCTTTCAGCGATGCCTAGACTCCGCCGAGAGTGACTATTAGGTCTGTGACAAAACCTGCGGACAATCCAACAAATAAGCCGACCATCAGGACATCATTTGTGGTCTGTCTTCTTCCCGAATTGTACATCAACATCGAGACGTAGATCAGCGCTCCCCCCGCAACCGCGAGAAACAAGATGTATACAGGAGCGGATGTCCATTGGCTGCCCAATAGAGTTCCAGCGAATGTGGGGCCACCACCCACTAGGCCCACCCCAATTAGGAAGCGAATACTCGGTCTCTTCTCAAGTCCTGTCAGTGGACCTACTATTCCAAAGCCTTCTGTGGCGTTATGGGCCGCGAATCCAACTATCAAGATCACCGCTAGTCGCATTGCTCCTGACACGTATGACTGGCCTATCACGAGTCCTTCGCTGAAGTTGTGAACTCCGATGCCTACCGCAATCATCATCGAAAGCCTGTAAGCGTCCGCCTGCCGCATGATTCGTGATTCTTTCTTCTCCGCGCTAGTTTCTCCGTTCGGAAGCTGAGCTCGCGTAGTCTCATTCATGTATCGCCTTCCATACCAAGCCAACCCCAGAAGTCCAATTGCTAATCCTCCAAACATGGCAAGAAGGTCAAGCACTGCAACTTCCAGAGACGCTTTCCCTACGAAGGCTCTGCTGGCAGCATCCGATACAGGTTCCCAAGCGTGGCCTAGCACATCGACTATGAGGAATACGAGAATTCCAATTGCGGTCGCGTTAAGGAATCCTTTCTTCCTTGAACTTACGCCTTGAGCGATCGCAAGCGGCAGCCCAAGAAAGATTGTGAGGCCAGCAAAAGCTCCGAGGAGAAGGAGCTGAGGATAGTCGATCAATCGACGTTAACTGCCTCCTGCATGAAAACCTCAATCCACAAATCATACCCGTGGCAGAGAACGGGATAAGTTTGGGCCAATCAAAACGAGAGGAAACTTGGTGGAAGAGTTGGCAATAGACAAATCTTGCTGGGCGATCGCTTATTGCCTCCAGAAACCAACGTGTGGGAGGAGGACCGAGATTGTGTTCGGGGAGGTTAGTGTCCCAGATTGAACTCTGCCGGTCAGGGGGCGCTGACCGCGAAGGAGGTTTTCCTCAACGTTATGCGGTTGGGGCGACTGAAGCTGCCAGTAGTCGCCTACACTCTGTTCCTATTCGGTGTGCTACTAGCTGCTTCTTCTTCTGGTGCGAGGTTTGCGTTTGACAGGTTCGCTTGGGGCTCCGCTATAGTCCTAGCCGCTGTGCTGTCCGTGAACTATGGTAACGATTATTTTGACACTGAAGTTGATCGCCTCAATGAGACTTCTCCGATTTCCGGAGGCAGCGGAGTTCTGCTGAAGAACCCCGAATTGATGTATCTCTCGAAATGGATCGCAATATGTTTGATGACCCTCTCGATAGCATTGGCAGTTGCTTTTGTCCTTGTTTTTCGCTTTCCCTTGTCTTTCATCGCGCTTGTGGTCTTGGGCAATGGTCTAGTTTGGTTCTATTCCGCGCCGCCCCTCAGGTTGTCCTACAGGGGGCTCGGAGAAATCACCACGATGTTGGCGGCTGGACTGATGCTCCCTTGTACCGGGTATTTCATTATGCTCGGAAGCCTGGGCAGTCTTTTTTGGACATTTTCCTTTCCGGTTGTTCTGTACGCACTCTCTGTCATAGTAAGTGTGGAGATACCTGACATGGAAGGAGATGGCAAGGGAGGCAAACACACGCTGATCGTACGTAGAGGGCGGAGATTCGGCTTTGTTCTTATTGCACTTTCGAATCTCCTTGCAACTTTGTACCTTTCCATATTGTCCAAGTCGAATCTAACGCAGATATCAATAGATCTGCGTCTGATTGCAGTTTTCTCTCTTGCACCGCTAGCTACGGGAATTCTTGGACTGATAGAAAGGACTGAGAATAGGAATTCGGCTACGAGACTGGTGACCCTCAACGTCTATGCGATTTCGTTTATGTTACTGATAACAGACTGCTATTTCATTGCGGCAATGATGTGATGCATGCTAGAGCCAAGAGCATGTTCGCTCCACGAGGAGCGTTCTCTGTTGTTCTCGTAGTGCCAGCGTCATGACTTGGACCAGTGTTATTGGAGATGTCGCCTCAGATGCTCAGAAGGTTGAAAGTCCTCGCATCCGCGGAGGCACCATCCTCGAACTACTCCGAGGTGCGTAGGACATGTTCTTGCTCAAGATTCCTGCGTTCTCCAAGAGGTATGTGTCTACGCACCGCTAGCGCAGCTGCGCCTGTATGTATTTCGCGAATGAATCTACAGATTCGGAATACGTCTCTCTATGAATTTGCTTTCGTTCGATCGTCAATGATCCAGCAACATCGCAGCCCATCCTGGCGAGCTTGTGTGTGAAGCTGTCTAGGAATCTCTGCTCGTCGAATCCTCCACAAGTCATGAACAGGTAGAATCTGGGCTTGTTGAGGCTCCTGAGTTTGCGAACGAATCCGTTGAGTGGAGGACAGCTGAAAGTCCACTTCGGAAATCCTAGGAGAACCACATCATAGTGGGATAGTTCCGTTTCGGGGTTCTCTATGTCGACTTCGGAATCCGCTACGAACGAGTATGCGAGCCAATGGAGATAGCATCGTCTGCGTGTTGGGATAATCTCCACGGTTTCAACGTCGCAGAAGTCCCGAAGTCTCTGTGCCAAAGCTTGAGCGATGTGCCTCGTGTTTCCTGTGAACGAGTAATAGGCGACTAGCAGTCTCGCCTTCTGTCCGGTGTTTGACGCCATGTGCGAGTTGCCTTACGAGGTTCTCAGGATAGGAGTGATGCGAGGATTCCTTTGGCGCCGTGGAACTTGTAGTCAGCTTGCTTCCACGCTATACTCTTCAGGCCATCAAGGACTTCGGCCGTGATCTCTTGACCTCTGTGCGCAGGCAGGCAATGCATGACGACGGCGTCAGGTTTCGCTTCTGAGAGGAGCTCCTCGTTGATTTGGAATCCTTCGAAGTCCATCAGCCGTTGTGTCTGCTCCTTGTCTTGTCCCATGCTTATCCAAACATCAGTGTAGAGAACGTCAGCGCCCTCCACAGCCTCTGTGGGATAATCTGTGAACCAGATCTTCGAGCCGCTCTTCTGTGCTAGCTCGTTTGCTCTCTGAGCGACTTCGGCGCTCGGTTGATAGTTCGGAGGTGTCGCTATTGACATGTTCATTCCGACTGTCGCGGACGCGAGCATTAGGGAGTGGCATACGTTATTTCCGTCGCCAACCCAGGCTAGCTTGAGACCTTCAAGCGAGCCTTTCGCATCCTCGATTGTTGCCAGATCCGACAGTGCTTGAGTTGGATGTTCAATGTTGCTGAGTGCGTTGATGATCGGCATGTTCGCGTGCTTAGCGAGTTCGACGAGAGTCTCATGGTCTGATGTTCTGTAGACAAGCGCATCCAGGTATCCTGACAGTACGCGCGCAGTATCCTTGATCGGTTCCCCTCGCCTCAACTGCAATTCGTCCGGCCTCATGTAGAGTACATCCGCGCCAAGTCTCATTGCAGCTGACTCGAAGCTCACTCTGGTACGCGTGGAAGGGTGCTCGAATAGCAATCCCACGACCTTTCCAGCCAGAATGCGAGCTGGCGTCCCCCCTGGAGCTACGGGTCTCAGCTTCTTTATCGATTTCAGGACCGTGTGGATCTCAGACTGGTCAAGATCAGAAACGGAGAGAAAGTCTCTTCCTTTCAAAGCTGGCATAGCACGATCACTCTAACTCAGGCACTCTCATTCAATGAGCATGGTAGATGCTCTTTAAATTACCACATATAGCGGAACCACGCCGCCTACTTCTTGACTTTCAGTTCCACGCCTACGGTTCTCTTCACAAGCTGGGCCAAAGTGTCGATGCTGGTTGTTGGGCCCTTCTTTGTGGGTATCGATACCACAAGCGGATACTCCTTGCGATGCTTCGCCAATAATGGTTGAACCCATTCCATGACGGGCTCGGTCACGAGCACAAGAGAGATCGAGTTGTCTGAAAGGAATTGTGTCAGAGCTTTCTCGGCTTCCGCCCGGTCCTTCACGTATCTGCTTCTCTTCAGGCCTGAGACTCTGAAGTAGGCAGCGGTCTCTCGGTCTCCGAGCAAGGCGATCTTTGTCATAAATGACCTGACTCAGTCTATTCTGTTCTCAGGAGCCAAATCCCTAGTGTTAGAACTGCTTCAGCGCATCATCCTTTCCCATTATTCGCCCACAATAGTGGCAGCGTATCCTTAGAGGCTCAGCGACCTCGACTTTGAATTCCGAAGTCACCGGCTCACGCGCGTTAACCACGCATGAAGGATTGTTGCACTTTATGATTCCCTTGATAGTCTGGGGCAATTCTACGCGTTTCTTCGAGGTCACCTCGTACTCCCTTACGATGTTGATGGTTGCTCTTGGAGCGATAAGCGCGATCTTATCTACCTCTTGAGGATTCAGTTCCCTATCTTCTATCTTGACGATGTCCTTTCGTCCGAGTTCTTTGCTCTCAACATTCAGCACGGCGCTGACGACTTCGCCTCGTTTTCCGTTAATGTCGAGAATGTGAAGGACATCAAGCGCGTGTCCTGGATCGATGTGGTCGATTACTGTCCCATTCCGGATTTTCTTTACATACAGCTGGTCTTTCGAGGACAAACGTCGTTCAGATCCGCATGTGCGAAGGGCCTCTATATATGAGTTGGAACGCGAGGCTGTTCCGCGGGTTGGGGCTAGGTTATTTACGAAACCTCTGGCTTAGTTGCATAGGTGGCTCCAGTGGATTTCCTTGGAAAAGACATCGTGTCGATCAGAGACTTCACACGCGAAGAGATCGACCACATCCTCAAGACAACCGACCAAGTTGAGCCTCTGGCGAGAAAAGGTTCCGACATGCTCCACGGCAAGATCTTGGCCACGGCCTTCTTTGAACCAAGCACTCGTACGAGGCTTAGTTTCGAGTCAGCCATGTATCGGCTCGGTGGAGCATGCGTCGGTTTCGCGGATCCGAGAGCCGCCTCGGTCGAGAAAGGAGAGAACCTTGCAGACACCGTGAGGGTTATCGAGAACTACGCTGACGCGCTAGTGATACGTCACCCGCTTGAAGGCGCCGCCCGGCTTGCGGCTGAGTTTGCTTCCGTGCCTGTGATCAACGCTGGCAGCGGAGCGGAGGAGCATCCGACTCAGGCCCTGCTGGATCTCTACACGATGAAGCGAGAAAAGGGCACAATCGATGGATTGACCATCGGACTTGTGGGAGACCTGCGATACGGCAGAACGGTCCACTCGCTGGCCTACGCACTCGCACAGTACAACGTGAAGCTGCATCTGATCTCTCCCGATCAGCTGCGTATGCGAAGGGACGTGCTTGTCGAAGTTGAGAAGAAGATAGACGTCGAAGAGAGCACGGACCTCATGAAGCTTCTACCGGATCTCGATGTGATCTACATGACCCGGATCCAGAAGGAGCGGTTTCCGGACCCTGCGGAGTACGAGAAGATGAAAGGATCGTACAGGCTCAGTGTGGCAGAGCTGGCTTCAGCTAAGGCAGATGCGATCGTTATGCATCCTCTCCCTAGGGTCGACGAGATCAGCCCAGACGTGGACGGGACTGCTCATTCGAAGTACTTCAAGCAGGTATGGTACGGTCTTCTTACGCGTATGACTCTGATATCGCTCGTCCTTGGAGGTTTAAAGTAAAGCCGCCAACCAGTTCTCTGTTACTTCACGTAACAACTTATATCCCCGAGACGTTACCCAAGGTAAACGATGGGCGTTGCGACTCGCTATACTCGACTCCACAAAGATCGCCAGAGTCCTGCCAGTCCACATGCTAGACTACATGGCCTTCAGGGAAACCTTCGGCCCCGAAACGGACGAGACTGAGCTCCACATGCTGGAGAAGTTTCACGCAGCAGGGTCGATGATCCAGCGAGGCTTTGAGGACACATTCGTCTCAGCCACCCTGAGGACGATCCCAGAAACCGAGCGAGTGCTCGATGTTGATGTCTGCGGAATAGACCACGGCAACCTGAATCTGGTCTTCTGCGAAACAGGCCCGGTCAGCGAGAGTCTCTTTCAGGGCTTGGAGCTCGTGGAAGATGCGGAGAATGCAAACGCGACTCTGCTGTTTCCCTCGAGAATTGACACAAGCGAGATCTCTGAGCGCTTTCCAGAAGCGGTACAGTCTGGCAAATTCGAGGTCCAGCAACTTCCCTGGCGTGAGCGAGCTATTGACAGGACGTTCCGCGAAGCTCTGGAGATAATGGGTCTCCTAGGAAATGAGACTAGGGTTCGCATGCTTGTGCCTCTGCTTGAGAGGCCGCATGGTAAGAGACACTACCGCGCAGAGATTAACCCGAAACTCGTCTACGAGAACGTCACGTCTCTGCTGACTCATCGGCTCATCAATGAGCTAGACGACGACACGTACGGACTGACACGTGCTGGCAAACAGATCTTCTGTGAATACATCGCGTTCGTGGAGAGAGTTCGGCGAGTATTGGAGGAGAACAGAGAATGATAGATGAAGAGCGCATGAATATTGCAGCTGAATTTCCCGAACGACTTTGGAAGCGGCCAATCGAATTCCACGAGGGCAAGCCCCGTGTCCGCATCGCAGCTTCGAGTTACAATCAAGGAATACCCGATCGAACGTTTAGCGATGACACCAATCATGTGGACTTGGGGGATCGTGATGGAGTGGACCAGGCTGGGAAGGGCGTCGCAGAGCCTCGAGTGAAGGTCTCCACTGAGGAAGGAAATGCGAGAATAACGGTTGAACTAGCATCGGTGGATAAGAAAGATCTGAACCTCCGTTGCGCTGAGGACTCGCTCACTCTTTCTGTCAGAACTTCGGCGGGATCATGGACCAAGGAGATTCCTCTGCCTTTCCGGGTTGATCCTGACACGGCCAAGGCTGCTTTCAGGGACGGAAAGCTCGAGTTGGTTGTGAGGAGGCATGGCAAGTTCAATCCTCCTCGACCGAGAATAGATTGGGTGTGAGATAAACGACAGATATTGTCAAGCAACTCGATCTCTGCAAGAATTTCGGCGATGTCTTCGAGATAGTGAAGAAGACGGTAGAACATTCGTTGGGGCAAAGGCGGTCGGGTTTGATGCTGTACTTGGCTGAGCTGCCGGAGCAGATAGGTGCATTCCATGGAGTCGGCACAAACGGGATTGTCATGAACAAGAAAGCGCTTGACGCAGTCACGCGCTCGGCGCGAACGATTCGCCACATCAACTCGTACGTATACTCGATCCTCCTTCACGAGTATCTGCACTCACTGGGCTACATCGATGAAGCACAGGTAAGGAGACTGGTCTTCGAGATCTCCAAAGACAATCTAGGCGCAGATCATCCAGCCACTGAGATCGCGCACAAGGGCCCAGCGATCATGTTCCCAGGCGTCGGCGAACCTACTCTTCGGGAACATTCAGATAACATGGAGCTCATCACAGACTTCGACAGATCCACCAACAGCTACATCAAATAGAACTCCTAGCAAGTGGCTGATGCTCGTTCAAGGAACTCATTTGAATTGCCAAGATTCGTCGTGCACAAGCACGCAGCTCGAAGACTCCACTATGATCTCCGCTTGGAGCTTGACAGCGTACTCAAGAGTTGGGCCGTGCCGAAGGGTCCACCTGAAACGCCTGGTGTGAAGCGCCTCGCGGTTGCCGTGGATGATCATGCGCTCGATTACATCGATTTCGAAGGAACCATACCTGAAGGGCAATATGGGGCGGGCAAAGTCGAGATCTGGGACAAGGGAACATTCGACCTCACCAACAGGACAGAGACAACCATCTCGTTAATCTTCCATGGCAAAAGGCTCGAAGGAGATTACCATCTCATAAGAATCAAGGACAAGAACTGGCTAGTCTTCAAGTCACAGAAATGATCCGCTCGATCCGGGAAAATTCCCTCGTGTATGAGCCCACGATTGAGAGAAAGATAGAATTAGGGACTGCGGCTCTGTTACGCCGCTTGGGGCCGTTGTCTAGCATGGTATGATACCCGGCTCGGGACCGAAATCGCGAGAACCCGGGAGGCCGTGGGTTCAAATCCCACCGGCCCCACCATATCGTATTCATGACGAGTACACTCGACATCAAAAATAGAAGAAAGGAAAAGACGGGTTGTTCCCCAGAGCAAGCTTACGCTTTGTCTTTCAAGGCGTCAAGAAATCTTCCTAGTTTTATCAAAACGTAGAAGACACCCACAGTCACCAGAAGTATTGAAACTGCCGTAATCGCTCCGAAGATGAATGAATCGGCCATCATTATGCCTGAGCCTTGTTGAGGGAATCCTGGCGCTGCTTGCAGAACGGAGTTGATAGCGCTCATTTCTATTTCTCACCTCTTGAGCGAGAGTTTGGTCGTCGATTATTAGCGGTTTTTTCAGAATTCTACTCAAATCTCTTCAGAATTCAAAGGCAAATGCGGTCCGAACGAGTTCCGTCAGGACGAATCCCAGTGAAGCTCAGACTTGAGTGCCATCATCTTGCTCTGATCTGCTGCGCCGCTACGGTTGTTCTCGAAGGCCCGTGAGCGCGTAGCATTATGAATGGAGCCAAGGCATGGAGAACCTTGGTCTCTGCCTTTCTCAAATGCTCATCGTAGGTTGTTCTAGGGACTCCAAGCTTTCGTGCTATCTCGTCGATCGTCACCTTCCGAGGGACATTGTAGTAGCCGCAGTCCAAGGCGACGGCTATAGCCTGGATCTGCTTATCGGTTGTACCAGAGAATACCGTGCCTAGGGAAATTACGAATGTATCCTGAATGCTCTTCTCCGCCAGCAGCTTCTTACTCAGTATTTCTATTGGCCCTAGTTTGTTAAGGTCGCGGAACAGTTTCTTGTAGTCGCTTTCTCTGAAACCTATTACTCTGTGCGTTTCCCAACCGCCGTGATAGATCACAGGCGGGATTGCGAGACAGGAATTCCTCACGATCGTTCCGCTTATCGTTGTTGAGATCTTGGTGTCGCGGCAGGTCTTCGTAATCACTTGAGTGTTCCGTTCTCCGAAGGTTCTCTTGAGGATCCTCGCTCCTCTCCAAAGTAACAACTTACGCAGGTCAGGGTCGATTCTCGTGAACGTCTCGGCGCTTTGGCAGTCTATCTCAAGAACATCTGTTCTTCTGTTGCACCACTCTGCAATCCGCACTTCAGGGTGCCTGACTGAGAAGTGAATATACGGGCACTCGTGCTGAGCCCTGAACGATACCTCGAACATGATCGACACCGTTTGCGGTTCAGGTACCCGGCATGAGATAAATCACGTGCCGCCAAATGATGGCATATTCCTTCGAGCGCTTGACGGGTAGCTTGCGCCGCCACTAGACAGTACAAAGTACTACTGCACGCTCTTGCTTCGTAGGAAGCCAGATCCTGAGAATGTGGTGAGATATCATGGATTTCTATGAAGCTGTTGAGAAGAGGAGAACTGTAAGGGAATTCCTGCCGCAACCAGTAGAGGCAGAGAAGTTGATGAGGGTTCTCAGCGCAGGTCTGAAAGCTCCTTCACACAACCATCTTAGAGAGTGGGAATTCGTTCTCATAGGAGGTTTTGAACAAAGGAAGAGGGTCGCGGACGTAGTTGCCAAAGATTTCTCGGAGAAGGAAGTGGCAGAAGCAACCAGAGCCATGAGCGATTGGGAAAAGGAAGCGTACCTGAAAGCGCTACCCGTTCAGAGACGGATGCTAGTGACTTCTCCAGAACTGCTGATTGTTTGCTTCAAAATGAGGAGTCCGTTCAAAGAATGCCGAACGCTCTATGATCTGAACTGCTATGCCTCAGTATGGGCGTGCGTAGAGAATATCTTGCTGGCCATGGCGGCAGAGGGATTGTATGGCGTTACCTTCATGACGGACAACACAGCGCCGCTCAAGAAGATGCTGGGCATACCAACCGACTATGAGGTGGCCGCTCTCATTCCAATTGGGTATCCACAAGAATACATTGTGAGACAGAAGCCAGTATCGCTAAAAGAGAAGATGCATCACGACAAGTGGTAGAGAGATGCCGGCTTCTCTGTACCTTGATTCCGTGCGAATGCAGCGGCTGGGCGTTAAGCGCACACTAAGCGTATCGGGTGCGTCTGTTCCAGCCACTCATAGCCAGTCTGGACCATGACGAGAAATCAACGCTTTCGAACAAGCGTCTTCTACGCAGGATCACGTCTGTGGGGTCATAGCTTCGCATGAAATTGACTTGGGCTTTTGTCGGAGGTTCAACAGCTGCTATGTGTTCGGCCACGCGTAGGTTCCAGCTGATCTCTCTCTTGACTTCTTCCACGCTCACGCCGGGGTAAAGGTGGCTCAGGTACATCTCTTTCGTATCTTTGTCGAATCTGAAGATCGCTCTATCTGTTATTACGGCCACGGGCCCTCCGCCCTTCAGTCCCGTTTTTCGTCGTGATTCGTAGCCATCAACATGTCCGGGAGACGTTACGTAGTCTACACGGGGCACAAAGCGTCGTTTCTCTAGTCTGGCCATGATCAACAGGCGCCCGGCAGATGAGGCAATGTCATTTGCTCCGCCGCTGCCTGGTAGTCGGGTCTTGGGATTCTCGTAGGTGCCGTTGTCCAGAATTGCGGTTGAATTGACGTTGCCGTACTTGTCGACTTGGGCGCTTCCGATTATCCCTATGTCACAGTAACCGTGCTGGAGATCGCTGAACGTGCGCCATGAGCTCGTTATGTATGGCGCTCCAAAACCTAGCACGCTGTCGCCAACGTCAGTGCATGCCACCGGTGGGTGGCTACCAAGATAGCCGCCCTCGAACATGAGCACTGCGTTCGGGGCGTGCGAATGAATTGCAAGGAATCCCGCAATCATGGGGATTCCAATTCCAACGAAGACTTTGTCGCCGTCCTTGATTTCCTTCGCGGCAAGAACTGCCATGAGTTCGGCTAAGCTGTAGTCCTTTGCCTTTCCTTCGCTTGACATGTGATCACACCTAGACTGGAATCCTATTGATCGCTCGCTCCATCTTTGCGAGCTTCAAGAGTCTCTCTTTGCCCACTTTTCTACAGTAATCGCTCTGGCCTTCACAGCTCAGTATCCATTCGTCGATCCACTTCAGGAAGCCGGGCCGCGTTTGGTTGCTCTTCGCGTAATCTCTTTGGAATATGATATCATGATAGTAGTACCCGTAGCAAGACCATGGATGGCTACCATAGGGAGCCTTGACCACGGCGTCCACGCAATAGGAGGGCAGGGCCGTCATGTTAGGGATCTTCAGGATGGCTTCTCCTCTCACAATTTCCTCGCAGGTTACCACAACATGTTTGGCAGCCCTTGCCTTGTTCTCATCGTTCGCCAAATGCCCCCAAATCTGTGCGTTTCCATGCCTGTCGGCACGCTGCACATGAATGATTGCCACGTCCGGTGATGCCGCAGGAACCAGTGCGATCGGTTCGCCTTCGTACGGATCGTTGATTATCTTGATTCTCTTGTTATGCCTCGGTATGTCAGAACCAAGCAGAGATCGAGTTGGCAGGAATGGCACGTTCATTGCTCCCGCCATGAATCTTAGGCTGGCAGCATAGTTGGAGTAATCCTGCACCTCTATCTTGTGCGGAATTGCTTCCTCTACTGATCTGCGCAAATTCCGAGCGAGCGAAAAGATCGAGACTCCGTTCCAAGCGATTTCGACTGCCTTGATGCATCCAGCGCCGATCAGTATGTCCAGCTGGTCTGTGGGGCTGTCATCGATGATTGTCAGATTCTTTCTGTTCTGACGTACGATCTCATATGCTGCTGCCTGAGAATTCCGGCCGCAGAATCCGCCGAGAGTCACAGAGCATCCGTCGTGCACGAATTCCTTGATTGCTTCCTTCAGGGTGAGCGTTTTGTCAGTGCTTTTCTTCTGATCTGGCATTTCTTTTCTCACTGGGTGTCTGTTCGTGGTTTTAGAGAACTCGTCACAGTTGGAGTCAGTCGAAATACAATACGGTTTTGATAGGGGGTGTTCACTACTGCGGGAGTGGACCATGGCAAGAGTTCGGGCTTATGCATCACAGTTCGCGTTCTGCTTCCTTGACCACTTCCGAGAATACATCTAAGCCCTTGTCAATGTGCTCGCGTGTGATCACTAGAGGCGGGAGGAATCTGATAACGTTAGGCCAGTGTCCTGCCTTCCATACTAGAACTCCATGTTCGAGGCATCTGAGCTGAATCTTCTTGACAAGCTCGACGGCTGGTTTCTTCGTGCGTTTGTCCTCAACGAACTCTGCTGCAACCATTAGGCCCTTGCCTCTCACTTCCCCGATCGTCTTGGTCTCTTGCTGCAGGTCCTTCAGTCGTTTGATCATGTGAGTGCCTTCTCTGGCAGAGCGCTCAACCAGTCCTTTCCGTAGTGTGAAGTCAATCGCTTCGAAACCGGCGACGCAAGCCAGCACGTTTCCTCTAAAGGTTCCGAGATGTGCTCCAGGCTCCCACGTGTCGAGGCTCTTCTTGATGATGCAACCGGCAAGTGGGATTCCTATTCCTCCGACTGCTTTTGCGATTGGCATGACGTCTGGTGTGATGCCTTCGTATTCGCAAGCAAACATCTTTCCGGTCCTCCCGAAGCCTGATTGGATCTCATCCACTATGAGGAGGATCTTGTTCTCGTCGCATATTCGCCTCAGTTCTTTGAGGTATCCGTCCGGCGGTGTGATGAACCCCCCTTCTCCTTGAATAGGTTCGACAATGATCGCTGCAGGATCGGTTAGTCCTGATTCCGGGTCTTTGAAGAGATACTCTATGTATCGAGTGCATTGCATGTCGCACTCAGGGTACTCCTTTCCGAACGCACAGCGATAGCAGTAGGCGTATGGTGCGAAATGGATGTCTGGAAGCAGCGGCAGGTTTCCAGTTCTGAACGATCTCTTGGAGGTCACCGAGAGCGCACCGCTGGTCATTCCATGGTATGCGCCGTGGAATGCTAGGATCGCGTGATGTTTCGTGTTGAACTTGGCGACTTTTAGAGCGCCTTCAACCGCGTCCGAGCCAGATGGGCCGCCGAAGAGAACCTTTGAATTGCCCTTGAGTCCGGCGGGAGCTATCTCCACGAGCTTTTCGATAAGTCGTATCCTTTCGGGCGTTGGAATGTCGAGAGCGTGAGTCAGTTTGTCTAGCTGACGTTTGACAGCCTCAACGACCTGAGGATTGGAGTGACCTACGTTTAGAACCGAGATCCCTGCCATGAAGTCCACATAGGTATTCCCGTCTACGTCTTTGAGCGTCGCGCCCTTTCCAGCCTCCCAGGCAGTCGGGATAACGATTGCATAGTAGACCGCTCTGCTATCGACCTCCTTCTGTTTCTCGAGCAGCGCCCTCGCTTTAGGACCGGGCGGCTTGACAACGATATTCGGAGCTTCAGGAAAACTCAGTTCGGCGAACTCATCAGTCTTTCCGGGCATTCGACAACACCAGTGGCAACATTGTACCCGTGAGTTCTTTTAAGAACTTGTTTGAGGAACTGCGCAAACGTGTATTTCGTCAAGAGTGTCCGGTCATCTATCGAGATCAACGCGAAAGCAACAGGACCCGCACCGTCGCATATCGGCAAGATGCGATAGCAAGTGCGACACTCAGACACATGCCTGTTCAAGCGATACCGATGTCGGTTGTTCATGTCAAGAAATCCGCGATAGTTCCCTAGAGATTTGAAGCCGGCAAGGCTGATCTAGACCTCGTTGAGTTGATCGATAGGAAACAAGACGCACTGTTCACCGCTGACACAATCGAAATCGTAAGACCGGAGCCGTACGAGTTCGATTACGACAGCGATGGTGCGGTGATCTGCTGCATTGAAGGATCGTTCCTGCTAAAAGAGGGAGAGGTGAAGACGGAAGTCTAGGCTGGCGATGTGATATACGTACCGAAGAAGAAAGAGCTAAAGGTCGAATGGTCTTCCCGCAACAAGAGCCGAGGCTTCTACGTCACCTACCCGCACTGGCGCTAGCCCCTGTGCGCGCCGGATTCCAATCCGGCAAGAGACGCAGGGCATCTAGGTTTTCTGGATCGGCAGTAATGCGGGTTCGCCCGGTGCTTCGCCTAGGGACTAGCTAGACTTGCGAGTCCGAGTTCTTCGATGGCAGCTCTTGTCGGCTTTCCTTGGTCATCCCATCCCCAGAGCTTGTAGTATTCCGTCAGCATGGTCTCGTAGTCTTTCTTAGGTACGACCTTGCCTTTCGGGTTGCCATCTGGAAGTGGGTCCAAATAGATTCGAGGCGGTATCCCGTCGTGTTGTCTAGAGAAACCTTCTCTGGTGTTAAATAGTCGCGTCAGTGTCCAGATTCTTCTTCCGATCTTCCTAACGTCTTCCTCTGTGTATTTCTGACCTGTCGCTGCGCTGAGGAGTTCAGCGATGATGGGGAGATCAATGGGGATGAAGTCGCAGGCGCACATGCTCCATTTTACGCTTGTTCTGATCTGATCTTTCACGACCAGCTCCGCTTTTCCAACGCCCGTGAATGGGTCCATCTTTCCGAAAGCCTCGTACGCGACCGGCCATGCGCGATTGTGGTCAGCTCCCCTGTCGGAGGTCGCGTATGCCAGAGCCATTCCAAACGATCCTCTCGGGTCGTACCCTGGGAACTCTTGGCCTTTGGAGTGCAAGGCGTATCTCTCCGAGCCCTTCCCGACTTTCTGAGCTGCTCGCGCGACTCCTTCCGCAAGGGTATCTCCAATGCCCTTCCTCATCGCGATGATCTCTGGGAGTGCCACGACGGTCGCACTGTTGCCAAACGAGAGATCCAGGCCTTGTGTGTCCGTCTTCGTGATCAATCCTCTTTCGTAAAGTTCCATCGCCCAACCGATGACGTTTCCCGCTGATATCGTGTCAAGCCCCATTCGAGAGCATTCGTAATTGAACTTCATGACAACGCGTATGTCTCCGATTGCAAGATTCGAGCCAGCCAATCCCAGTGTCTCATACTCTGGGCCTTCCCCTTCGAGTCCTGCGAATTGGCCATCCTTGATCTTCGTTATGTTTCGGCATCCTATGGAACAGCTGAAGCAGGTTGTCATGTGCTTCACGAGGAGCTGGTTCACAAGGGCGTCTGAGTTGATCTTGTCGGCGTCCGGGAAGACTCCTGTTTGGAAGTTGCGGGTGGGCAATATGCCCGCGTCGTTGCACTGGTCGACTATCACGGGCGTTCCAAACTTCATCGAGGATTCAGCGTCCGGGTTCTCACGTATGTCTCTCTTGATCGAATTCCTGACGACTTCGAGGAACTGAGAGCTCGAGTTGATGGCTAGCGATTGTGCGTGCTTCGTTCCGCGCACAGCCACGGCCTTCAGGTTCTTCGAACCCATGACAGCGCCTGTTCCACCTCTACCCGCGTAGTGGTTCTTGTCAAAGACTACTGCAGCAAATCTGACTTGGTTTTCGCCCGCGGGACCGATGCAGGCAACCTTAGGCACATCGCGCTTGGCGGTGCTTGAGTCGCTGCATTGGCGCACTATCTCGTCGGTAGTTTCGAAGACATCCTTCCCCCAAAGGCTTCGTGCATCTCGCAGTTCGGCATGTCCATCCTCTACAGAGAGGTAGGTGGGCGCGGACGCCTTTCCAGTGATGATGATTCCATCGAAACCTGCGTGTTTCAGCTCAGCTGGGAAGTAACTACCGGAGTAGCTGTCGCTCATCGTGCCAGTCAAGGGTGACTTGGTGACGAGTGCAATGCGAGACATCGTTGAGGCAACTGTGCCAGTGAGTGGCCCTGTCATGAAGATGATCGGGTTCTCAGGCGAGTATGGGTCGGTCCCGGGGCGAATGAGGTCATACAGGTACCGCACACCGAGACCTTTGCCCCCGACGAAGTCCCTCACCCAGTCCTCTTTCAACTTCTCGGGCTTACAGGTCATCTTGGTCAAGTCAACTCTGAGGAGTTGATCACAATAGCCACCGCTCAACAGCTAACATCCCCACAATAGGTTACCCGAATCTCGTATAAATCAGAAACCGGTCGTGATGTGGTTCCTGCCTTTAATCACGAGATCTGCATGGTTTTCAATAGAGTACTGTCCGCGTACTCAGCGCACTCGCCCATGTGTTGACACATGGAGGGGTAGTGCCAAGTACTATTACTAGCGGGTTACGTCCTCGACTTCTCTGTACCACTTCTTCTTAGCGCCGACTCTGGCTCTCATTTTCCAAGACATAGTCTTGGGTTGATCTTCTATGACCTTCATCATTGTCTGCACCTTGCCTGAGATATCCGTTCGATCTTCATCGCCCAATTCAGGGAAAGAGGGAAGGCGATCTTGGATCTTCTTGAGGTTCTCTGTGACAGTATAGTAGAATCCCCAGTCCTGTGCCAACGTTGCTGCGACGTACCGGACATCAATCGTCTCTGGAGTTCCATCACCAACTGAGTGCTCACGTAGGAGCATGACGGTGTCAACAACATCTTTCTCATTTATGTGGACTATCTGCATCTTCTCGAGAAGCATATCGGCAAGAGGTATTGTCCACTCGTCCATCTCGAGACGATTCGCAAATGGGATTTCGTGGTTCATCTCGAGTTTGTCGAAGAAAATGTCTACATGCATGCCGTTCGACTTATTGTCCCAGATCATGCGAGTATGACCAAACAAAGCGGTTAGCATGCCTTGGTCAGTGTATCCGAATTCTCTCATCATTTTGTTGATCTCGACCCGCTGTCCACTGTAGGCTGCAAAATCAATGTCAGATAGCACTCTGCCGAGCTTCTTCGAGAGGTTGACATGCTTCGGGCAGTGGAACTGGAAAGCCAAAGCGCCAAGAAGTCGCAGATGTAGGTTACGCTTTCTTCCTTCGACGACAATGCGTTCAGCCTCCGATTTCATCAGAGCTTCTTGTTTTGCGATGTCGAGATTCTGCATTGACGTTACCTGCGGGAATCTTCCAGAGACATTGTTTCACGTATTTGTGTTATTCGCCTTGGATTGGGGCTCGTGGGGTTACACACGACTAAGTCGAGGGCACCCCCAGCGCGTGAAATATGGAATACCAGTGGATGAACTGAAGTGGTTCCACAGCGTCGCATCCGACCTACGGCCCTAAGTGCTCGACAGCTTGGATGCATATCGGATTTCGGTAGTCTGTTGCGTAACGGCCTCTTGAGATAGCTGCAAAGGTCGTTCACTGAAAAGTGTTTTACACTGCTTGTCTCTCAGTAGGCTCGTAGCTGAGGCCTAGACGTGGGATCTGTAGTTGCAATTCACTCGTTCAGAGGCGGTACTGGCAAGTCAAATCTGACGGCAAACTTGGCCTACTGTTGTGCCAGTCTCGGGGTCCGTGTAGGTGTGGTGGACACTGATATTCAATCTCCAGGTATCCATGTCCTGTTTGGCCTTGGAAATTCACCGATGGACTATTGCTTGAACGACTATCTCAAAGGAACATGCTCTATCAAGGATCCGGTCTACGACGTGAGCAGTCAATTCTCTCTTCCGCCGGGAAGAATCAACCTTATGCCCTCAAGGTTGAACGCCCAAGCTATTGTCGGGATGCTGAAAGAAGGATTCGATGTCCAGAGGCTTAGCAGTGCACTATCAGAGTTGTCCAAGGAATTTCAATTGGATATTCTGCTGATAGACACACACCCCGGTATTGAAGAGGATACTCTACTCTCGATCGCCATGAGTGATGTCTTGACCGTGATTCTTCGTCCCGATGAGCAAGACTACTTGGGGACCGCCGTAACATTTGAGATTGCCAAGCGAATGGAGGTTCCTCGAACCTTCTTGGTTGCCAACAGAGTGCCTGCGGAGCTGAACTCGGAACAGTTCAGGTCGAAACTGGAGGAGACATACAAGGTGCCTGTCATAGGATTGCTTCCATTCTCATACGGCCTAATGATGGCCCAAAGTCGAGAGATCTACTGCTTCACTTCCCCCAATGATCCGTTTTCAGTGGCCGTCAGAAACGCAGCTGAGCACATAGTCAAGAGTGTCAAGTAACACGCGTTGCCGCACCGTTCGGATGCCTCAACTCTGAGGCACTCGTGCCTGAATCTTTGCGGGAGCCGTCATTACATGCGATGATTGCCGCTCTCGCTCTGGCGTTCTTGGAGCTCACAGAGCGGAATGGAAGGAGGACGTGTGCGGGATTGTTCCCAGTCTATGTTTGGGGGGCTCTACATTTGTCGCAGAACGCTGCTTGCGCCGAGATCACTTCTCCGCAATTGGCGCAGTATACCCTCGGAATGATCATGGGTGGTGCCTCGTACTTCTTCTCGACTTTCTCCGGCTGTGGAGCTCGACATTTGTCACAGAATTTTGCTTGAGCTGAGATGACTTCTCCGCAATTGAAACAACTCTTTCTGGGAAGTATCAGCGGAGGAGCCTCCCTCCTTTCCTTTACCACCGGTCTCGGTACCTCAACGATCACCGGGGTAGGCACTTCGACAACGACAGGGGCAGGAGGAGAGGGTGGTGCGGGTTTCTTCTCGGAAGGTGCCTGCGTTGCACGTCTGCTTCTGAAGTATAGAACCGCTGCAGCTGCCAGCACAATCAATACGACTGCGCCTAATGCAAAACCGTAGCGGTCTATGAACGAAAACTCCGTTACTTGGAATGTCGTGGCCGCGCTTCTTGCGCCGGCATGCAGATTATCTCCTTGCCAGCTCGCATAGACCTGCCAGCTACCCATATCTTCTGAGGCAATGGAGTCCGAGAATTTGCCGTCCGTGTCCGTAGTCACTGTTCTGGTCAGACCAGTTCCGTCAGGTTTAGTGTAGGTCAGCGTTACTGCTGCTCCGGCTATCTTCGGTGATATTGTGCCGCTAACTGTGACCGTATTGGTCTGTTTTACCGTGGTTGGCGATACTGCGATTGTGAGGTAAGTCGCGATGGGGTTGATCGTTAGGGCTACCGCGTAGGAGCGGACTATTCCGGCGCTTGAGCCAACAGTCATCACCAAGTATGTTCCAACTTTTGCGTCGATTGTGGTTGTAATGGTGAGAGTTGCCGTTCGAGGAGACCCTGGGCTTGGTCTAACGGAGAATTGGTCAAAAGAGTAGCCAATTCCAGGAGGCGGTGAAGTCAGGCCCAGCTGGACATCGGAGGAGAATCCCCCCAAGGAACTGATGGTCAAAGGGAATGATGCGGTTCCGCCAATAGTAACGGTCTGACTGGAAGGAGATGCTGAAATGGCAAAATCGGAAACGCTTGTCAGGATCAAAGCTGTGGATGAGTACTGCGTTAAGCTAGGTTTGCTGCTAGAAGCCTTTACTACGAGTGTGAATGCTCCCGTGGCAGCATTGATGTCCGCTGTAACAGTCAGTATTGAAGTGGCAGGTGTGTTTGGCGAAGGCGTGACCGTTCGCGGGTCGAACCTGTACGTTATTCCAGGGAAAGCGTTCAAGTCTAGGCTGACAGGCGATGAGAAGTCCCCGACCGAATTGACTGTGACCTCATATTTCGCTGTCTGTCCTGGGGCAATGATCACGGAAGAAGGAGAGATCAGGGTCGCAAACTGAGAGCTGGTGGTTATCACTAGCCCAGCTGATATCGAGTCAGACAAAGTTCCACTTAAGCCCGAGACAAGCATCTGAAAAACGCCAGTTGGAGCTGACTTGGTCGATGATATCATGAGTAAAGAGTAACCGACTCCGCCAGACGGTGGGGTTACGATGCTAGCGGAAAGTGACGCCGTGACACCGCTTGGAACATTACTCACACTTAAGCCAACAGGGGCATTGAATCCTCCCTTGGATACTACTAAGATCGTAAAGACAGTACTCACACCCGGAGCAATGTACTGCGTGGTAGGTTGCATGACAAAGTCGAAATCCGCACTCGCTACACCGGTGACAGTGAGGCCCACTATCAAGGTGTGCCGTAAGCTACCATATTCTCCCCCGACGGCTAAGTAGTACGTTCCGGCGGCCAAGTTCTTTGAGGTTAGTACTTGCATTGTTGAGGACGCGGTGGGGCGGACAGATACTGGGGTGAAGGTGGGACTGATATCCCTCAGAAAGCCATTGTTCGGGAAGTCATATACCAGAAGTACGACCTGTCCTGACATCGCTCCCATTTCTTGCAGATAGATCGCATACGAAGTGGATGTTCCAGCCGGAATAGTCTGCGACGGGGGGAATATGGATAGTGCGAAATTCTCCGAAGAGAAGTTTATCCTTACAAGAATTTGCTTCGTGGCGCTCTGTGTTCCGCTCGATGCCTTGACCGTCAGACTGTACTGACCAGTAACCATCACAGTGGACGGGATTTCCACTCTGAGATAGGCATAACCGAATCCGTTTGCTGGGGGAGTCACGTGGTTGTCCGGTTGAAAGGAAAACACGGCATTCTGGGGGAATCCATCAGGCAGGACCAGTTCGAAGTATACTGCATCACTAAATCCGAATAAAGATGTGACTCTTATTGAGAAGTATCCCGGAATGCTCGGGCTCATGTCTACTATGCTCGGAGCTACGTCCAGCTGGAACGTGGGCGCAGCATTGGCGGGCAGAATAGAGGATGATAGGATCAGACCCGATAAGATCAGAAGCAGCGCGACGAGGCATGTTTTCCGATAGGAGGTCAATGTCTTGTCCCCTTGATGAAGGTACATTGGAGCTTGACCCCAATTTATCTTTCTGTATCGCGGCTTGCGCTACTGTCAGGACATCAAAGTTGACCTTCGAGATCAGGCATGTCTTGAAACAGCAAGTGCTCGGAAATGGCATGCGAGCGTTACCCGCGACCGCAACAGTAATAGTGTGTTCCTCCTCGACATCTCCAAACTGATCGTTTTGAAGGACTTCAAGGAAGACCTGCCTTCTCTCAGCTTTGTTCTCGTGAAGGGTTATCCTAGAGCGTGGCAGGAGTTCTGGGAACCGGTCTACTCGTTCTCTCGGCAGTTCGGCATTGACATCAATGTCGCACTCGAGGTTTTCAAGCTGATCTACGAATGCGTGTCAAAAGAGGAGGAAGGCAGGCCTCTCTCAACGGGTTTCCTCATCGGGGACCCGGGGAAGCTCAAAGTACGTCTTCCGGATTCCGTGGGAATCGATCGCCAAGAACAGAACATATTCGACTTAGCCAAGACAGTAAGAACTCTCTTCGGGCTTGTAGACGGATACACATCAGCGTTTGTTGTTGGAAGAGACGGCGTGTCAGTGGATGCGAGACTCATGCCCGGTGATCCGCCGGAGCCCGATGAAAGTAGTTTCACATACGTCGAGTTTCATGGATATTGCAGCTCATTGAAGGATGTTCCCGGGTATGCACTAGTTGCCTCCGGAGCATTGAAGACAGCCAAACTGTTTCACGACGGAACTCTCTGTGCTGAAGTCTACTTCTCCGGAAAGGTAGGCGATTGGGTTCACAGATCTCTGGGCAAAGCGAAACAGAAACTGGATCAGGTAGCATCGGAGAAGCGAATTCGGCAGAGAGTCCTGTACAAGATCTTCACGACCGCAATCACCATGTCCAATCATCGAAAGGGCGGCACGGTACTTGTCGGCGATCATGAAGCTGTTCTTGGCCAGTCGGAGCCGCCCAGATTCATACTCAGCGATATCAACGTGCTGGGCATAAAGGGCCGCCAAGAAAGGCATCTCTTCAACCTCGCCACGCAAGAATTCGCGCTCGTAGTAAGTTCGGAAGGAGAACCCAAAGCAGTGTCCGTGAGGTTGCTTGCGAAAGTGCCTGCCACGATGAGACCTGAGGTGGGTCCCACGGATGGGGGGAGGCACAGGAGTGCCGCAGAAATGACCGCTGCCACTGACAGTGTCGCTTTCGTTGTGTCAGACGATGGGCCTGTCACGATATACTCAGGAGGAAAGAGGATCCTCAGGGTCTAGAATTGGGAGTGGATTGTTGTATCGAAATTCTCAGGACGTTCTTGTCGGCTTTAAGGGTGCAAAGCTAGGACAGGTCACCATTGCCCTGTCTTCAGATACTCGTCAATGGCTTTGGCTGCTTTCTTGCCCTGACCCATCGCCAGGATGACTGTGGCTCCGCCGGTTGCGACATCGCCGCCGGCAAATACTCCCTTCTTCGATGTCTTCCCAGTCTCGTCGTCGATGATCACAACCCCGTCCTTGCCGGTCTTCAGGTCAGAGGTCGTCTTCGGGATCAGTGGGCTGGGACTCTGACCGATTGCGATGATCACCGTATCTGCTGGAATACGGAAGCTGGAACCTTCTACGGCCACTGGACGTCGTCGTCCGGAAGCGTCAGGCTCTCCGAGCCTATTCTTGATGCATTCGAGCTCCTTCACGTGACCGTTCTCGTCGCCATGTATGGCGACTGGTGTTGTCAGCATCTTGAATTGAATGCCCTCTTCTTCTGCGTGGTGGATCTCTTCCGCGCGAGCCGGCATCTCGTCGCGTGACCGACGATAGACAATGATCGACTCCGTGGCGCCGAGCCGTAGCGCGGTGCGTGATGAGTCCATCGCAACGTTTCCTCCGCCTATTGTGATCACGCGGTGCCCTCGCGCGATCGGTGTATCATACTCGGGGAACTTGTAGGCCTTCATCAAGTTGGCGCGAGTCAAGTATTCGTTGGCCGAATACACGCCACTTAGATTCTCTCCTGGAATATTCAGGAACCAAGGTAGTCCGGCTCCAGAACCTAGGAAGACAGCATCATATTCTTGCAGCAGCTCGTCGAGTGTGGCAGCGTTGCCAACGACGAAGTCTTTGACAAGCTTCGCGCCGAGGCTACAGACGTAGTCCACTTCGCGACGAACGATTGCCTTGGGCATACGAAACTCCGGAATACCATACACCAGTACTCCTCCAGCTTCATGGAGCGCTTCGAATATCGTGGCCTCATGACCCATCTTGACAAGATCAGCCGCGACTGTGAGACCGGCCGGCCCAGAGCCAACAACGGCTACCTTCTTGCCAGTTGGAGGAGCCAGTCTCGGAACAGGCAGATCGCCCTGTGCTGCTTCCCAATCGGCCACGAAACGTTCCAGCCGGCCTATGGCGACCGGTTCGAAGCGCTTCGCCAGAGTGCATAACTTCTCGCATTGTTGTTCCTGAGGGCATACTCGCCCGGTGATCGCAGGGAGAGCATTGGCATCCTTGATTTGGTTGATCGCTCCGCGGAAATCTCCTTCCGAGACAAGCTTCACGAAATTGGGTATGTTAATGTTGACAGGACAACCGGTAGCGCAATCATGCTTGGGACATTGCAGGCATCGTTGAGCCTCAGCTATTGCCTGCTCGGGTTTGTAGCCGTACGGAACCTCGTTGAAGTTCTTGACACGCTCGGCTAGAGGTTGTTCTGGCATTTGCGTCTTCTTTGGAATGATTTGCTTCGGCACTATGCGCTTACCCCCGGCGCGGCGCTGTCAAGTTTGCATTTGTGTTTCCAACGTTCGACTGCAAGACGCTCCTGCTCACCATAGAATCGTAGACGTGAGAGAAGGATATCCCAATTGACTTTGTGAGCATCGAACTCCGGCCCATCGACACAGACGAACTGGGCGCCCTCATCTAGGACTACGCGGCAGCCGCCACACATGCCAGTGCCATCGATCATTATCGTGTTGAGACTGACGATCGTCTTCACATTGTAGGGCTTAGTGGCCATTGCGACGAACTTCATCATTACAGCCGGCCCAATAGCCCAGACTCGAACGATAGCACCCTTTCGTGCATCGAGCAATTCCTTGAGTGGCTCAGTCACAACCGCCCTACGTCCGTACGAGCCGTCATCGGTGCAAATGATCAATTCATCCGAAACTGCGCGCATGCGGTCTTCCCAGAAGAGGAGAGACTTGTTGCGAGCGCCTATGATGGAGATGACAGTGTTTCCAGCTTCCTTGAGGGCTCGGGCGATAGGGAAGGTCGGAGCGATGCCTACTCCTCCTCCGACCATGACTACTGTTCCGTACTTTTCGATCTCTGTTGGGTGACCTAGTGGGCCGGCGACTGTGATGAGTTCGTCTCCCGGTTTCAGGGTGCCCATCTGCATTGTTGATTTGCCGACCTCTTGGAAGATGAGAGTGATTGTGCCGGCATCTCTGTCGAAATCAGCGATCGTGAGCGGAATACGTTCACCAGGCTCGTCAACACGAACGATAACGAACTGGCCTGGCTTTGCCTTCCGGGCGACCTGAGGGGCTTCGACAACCATCAGTTTCGTTACATCACTGAGGACCTGTTTCTCCAGAATCTTGTACATGGTTGACCCCTGCCGCCCTGAACGCCTGGAATCAGCGTTCAGACTATATTCGGACCTTGCGCCTCGTTGCTGCAAAGGATTATATTTACTCTGAGAAAGGAGATATTTACCGACACCCTTCTAGAATATACTATCCCTGCTCGAGGCTCACAACCCGCAAGGTCAAACTAAGCAAACGCGCGAAGCTGCTTCACCGTTCCGAGATATGTCCCGTCTAAGAGCTGGACCTCCGCCTCAGTCATGTTCACGATTCCTCCTCTCAGCAGAGGACCAAACCGGTCGATCTTGGTCCATTTCGATCCAGAATGTTGCTTCACGTTGATTGGCCGACCTCCTAGAAAGTCGTTGAACGGGGGAACGAATAGACAGCGAGCAACCCTTAGTTCGATCCCGTAACGTTCTCTGACTGCATCCTCGATGTTCTTGAGCTTCCGGCGTTTCGAGCCTTTCAAGATCGCTCGAGCCAGTTTTGCAGCGTTGCATGGTGCCCGTACCCAGACTGGTCTCGTGATCCTGTAGCCTAGCGCGTCAGTGAATGCTACGACCGGATGCAGGTGGCCTTGAATCAGGGATTCACATCCGAGGAGCTCAGGAGCTGGCCATGCGTGCCCGTGGAAGAGCCCGTACTTTCCCCACAAGGCAATCCCGCTTGGAGGAATGATCTTGACTTGCCGAGGAGTCATCGGCTCGATATTTCCATCATGATTCCCTTGGATAATCTGAATGTCTGAGACATACGGGACGATTCTCTCAAAGAACTCGGGTATGTCCCGCCATTCCTCTAGTTCAGCTCCGACGACCGTGTGTTTCACATCGCCCAGAAATACGATCTTGGTTGGGCTTGACTTCTTGATGACGTCAAGCAATCGATCTGCGAGCTTGGATGTCTGCGAGGGAACGTGAATGCCCTGCTGCGCGAGGGTTATTTCCCATCCTATGTGCAGGTCCCCGACAACGAGAACCCGTTCGCCTTCACCCTGCAGTAGCAGAGAAGGAGAATCATCCACGGGTGCAAGACTGTATCCGACCAAGACGGGCCATCCTGTCTGGGGGTTCTAGGACCCTTTCAGAGTAGGGTTCTTTCAACATATGCTTAATCAAAGGCTGGCGGTCCTCATGACTCAGCCCGCTCGGCCGGATGCGCCATGTCGCAAGGATACGACAAGGAACTGACACTAATCGAGACCGCGTGTCAACGCATGGCATCCTCCCACAAGCTGGCAGATTCTCAACGAGCCGGGCTTGAGGAACAGTTCGGCGACCGATTCAAGAATGCTCTCGAGCTAGTTGAGAAGCGAAAGGTGCACAGATACCAGTTCAAGCCTAGCGGACGGACGATCTGGACTGTGGAGGGCAGAAAGGGAGTCTACCAAGTGATCTCTGAGACGAACTTCTGTAACTGTGACGACTACTACTTTCGAGTCATGGACGGCAAGAGGGCATTGTGCTACCACATAATCGCACAGAAGGTCGCGTTTGCGCTTGGAAGATACGAAACCACCGATTTACGGGACACCCAGTACAGTAAGATCACTCAGCAATGGAGGACTAGGCCTGAGACTACGCCCTGACATGGCTTCGTAGCACTACAGAATTGTTTAAATCAGAACCTTCGGTCTACGCAGGCAAGATGGCGCTCAGCATTGACGACCGATGAATTCTACACTCTTGCACAGATGGGAATCGTTGCCCTCGCGTTTGTGGCCCTTGTTCTGACCTTTGCCTACCTTGCGTACGAGAAGAGCTGACCCCACAACTCTACCGTCACCGTGACGCAGGTTTCTGATCTCGAACGGACCGATCGCGCATCGAAGAAACCAATAAACCGAAGGCTGAGATTCGCAGAACGAACTTGGAGACGAGCGGCAACACAAGCTCGGCTGTAATGTTCACGATTCCGCCATGTCGAGTTGGGAGCATTCATTCTTGTCCGATGACGCGTTTGCACTGCTGCAGAGTCCATTACAGGGGCAAATTGCGAAGCTTGAGATAGCTGAGGCTAGTGATATTCAGAAACTGGCAATTCCACCAATTCTAGAAGGCAAGAATGCAGTTCTCATCGCCCCGACAGGAACGGGGAAGACCCTCGCCGCCGTCCTTCCTGTCTTTGATCTCTTTGTCGCAGCAAGAAGCAGAAACGAGACGCGAGGCATATCGATACTCTATGTCACGCCTCTTCGTGCGCTCAACCGGGATATCCTACGAAGGCTTGCTGATCTAGGCGCGGAGCTTGGCATCAAGGTTCAGGTCAGGCACGGGGACACACCGACGGCCACCCGCACTCTCCAAGCCAAGTCTCCGCCCAACATGCTAATCACTACACCGGAGACGCTTCAAGCGATCCTGCCCGGCAGGCGCATGTGCCAGCATCTAAGCAATGTCAGATGGGTGATCGTGGACGAGATTCACGAGCTCGCAACAGACAAACGCGGAGTCCAACTTGCACTTGGCCTCGAGCGTTTGCGGAACCTTACAAGCCAAGATTTCCAGAGAATTGGCCTCTCAGCAACTGTCGGAGACGAGGGCAGAATAGCCAAGTTCCTCGCCGGATCCGAAAGAGACGCAGTGATCGTGAAGTCAAAAGAGGGACGAGGGTTTGAGGTGCAAGTCGACTACGTTTCACCGACCTCCACGGATCGAGAGAACGGCGAGCGATTTGGCGTTCCACCGTCCACGATAGGCCGCTCGAGACGCATCGCAGAACTGATACGTGAAAAGAACTCTGTGCTTGTGTTCACGAACACCCGGGAGCATGCCGAAGCTGTGGGCTCCCAACTGAGGGCTCTTGATCCAAACACACCAGCACGTGTTCACCACGGGTCGCTCTCAAAGGAGATTCGAGAAGAAGTAGAGCATGACTTTCTGACTGGTAAAGTCAAAGCGGTTGTTTGCACGTCCTCACTTGAGCTAGGAATCGATGTCGGCTCGGTGGACTTCATCATCCAATACATGTCGCCTCGGCAAGCGGCTCGCCTGATCCAGAGAATAGGCAGAAGCGAGCATAGGCTGCGCGGAGTCGCGAAAGGTCTCATCATAGGCACATCCGTGGACGACATCCTTGAGTCGGCCGTCATCGCGCAAGACGCAAGGAACGAGAAGCTCGAACCGACGGTCATCCACGAGAACGCCCTTGACGTGTTAGCGCATCAAATAGCAGGCTTAGTCCTAGACTTGCGTAGACTCACCGTTGGAGAAGCGCTTGAGATCGTCAAACGTGCGTACCCATATCGTGACCTGTCGCCCGAGGCATTCATGTCAGTTGTGAAGCAGCTCGGAAGTGGCAGGGTTGTCACCGTTCAGGAGGATGTACTGAGAGCGCGGTTTCCGAACACGTTCAGGTACTACTACCAGAATCTGTCGATGATACCTGACATGAAGAGGTATCTCGTTTTCGATTTCTTCCGTAAGCGAAAGATTGGCACACTCGACCAAGACTTCGTCGCACGCAAATGCAAATCTGGAACCGAGCTGATCATGCACGGTCAAACGTGGAAAGTGATAGCCGTCAACGAGGATCAACTATCAGTCGAAGTTGAACCAACTGCTCCTACTCTGAACGCGATTCCATCGTGGGAAGGCGAGATAATACCCGTCAGCTACGAAGTTGCAAGCGAAGTCGGACGACTAAGAGGCGTGATCTCCACTGAGCTCGACGACCCTGCAAAGATCGCTGCGCTCGGAGACAATCTCCACGTGACAAAAGAAGCGATGCAGAAATCCATTGAATCGATCCGATCCCAGGCGGAAAGCTATCTTGTCCCGACTAATACTGTCGCGGCTGTGGAGAAGTTCGAGAACTGCATCATCGTGCATACGTGCCTCGGAACTCTAGCGAATGAAACCATATCATTGGCGCTGACCTCACTGCTTAGCGCAAGACTCGGAGTGAGTATTGCGGCGCAGACGGATTCCTACAGAATCGCGCTCGTCTTTCCGTTCAAAATAGAGCCAACGCTCGTTGAAAGGGAGCTACAGCAGTTGAGTCCGGACGAGCTTGAGAAAGTGGTTGCGAGCGCGCTGGAGACCTCTAACACGTTTGCGTGGAGGCATTGGCACATCGCGAAGAGGTTCGGCGCAGTCGAACGGACCGCAGAATACAAAGCAACTAGAGCTAGGCTCCTTGTGAAGATCTTCAAAGGCACACCGCTCGAGGAAGAAACGAGAAGAGAAGTCTTTCTCGAGAAACTCGACTTGGAACATGCAAAGAAGTTCATCGAGCACGTCAGAGACGGCGTAGTCTCGCTTCAGATCGTGGAGGAGATGGAGGTGAGTTGTTCTCCGCTCGCCCTGCCCATTGTGGACAAAATCATTCCACACGATCTTCTTCGGCCTGCGATCCCGAGCAAAAGTCTCACTCAGATCATCAAAGAGAGGCTGTTCGCAAGCCGTGTTCGGCTCGTTTGTCTGTACAAAGGCGACTGGGACGGAATCAGAGTGGTCGGCGACCTTCCCGAGGCGATAAAGTGTCCGCACTGCAAGTCGACATTGATCGCGGCAACATACTTGGGCGATGATGGCCTCGTCAAGACCGTGAAAAGGCGAATCCACCATCAGAAACTCACTGATGAGGAGGAGCAAGCGTACAAGCGCGCTTGGCTGAGCGCGAGCCTAATGCAGACAAATGGCAAGAAAGCTGCAATTGTAATGAGCGGAAGAGGAGTCGGACCAGCCACCGCCATCAGGGTGCTTAGGAAGTTGCATCGTACAGACGAGGATTTCTACGTTGACATACTCAAAGCCGAACGCGAATACGCAAGAACGAGGCTTTTCTGGGATTGAAACGCTCTCGCCTGATTCGGATGTTCGTGGCTACTAATACCCTTCGTACGCTTCCTCTACGGTCACTCACCGGTTTCCAGACCACGAGGAACGACAGGAACGGCGTTCCTAGCGGTTTCTCACAACCTTGTCTCCTACAGCGAGGCTGAGAGGGTCTCCATCTTCAGCCGAGAAGCCGACATGGTGACTCATCCTGTGGACCGCCCTCAAGGTGGGTTGCTCATGATAACTTTGTCTTGTGGAATAGGATGAGGTCTGCATACGAGAAGCCTGGGGCGCGTCTGCAAGTAGTTCACACGAAGATTACCGATGCAAGATAATTCAGGACGGTCATCAACAGAAAGCCTGTCATGAAACTTGCAGTTGCTATCCTCTCGAATCCATGGCTATGGCTTTCAGGCACCATCTCATCGAAAATGACGTAGAGCATAGCGCCTCCTGCGAAGGCAAGCGCGTATGGAAGAAGCGTCCGGAACAGGCCGACAACGACGAGGGCCGTGATTGAGCAGATCGGCTCTATGAATCCCGATAGGGCTCCCGCGATGAAGCTGCCTCGCGTGGAGTAGCCTTGACTCTTCAGAGGAACCGAGACTAGGAAACCCTCTGGAACGTTTTGTAGAGCTATTCCCAAGGCTACTGTATTGCCGAATACCGTCACTCCTCCAGCGTAGGCTGTTCCGGTGGCAAATCCTTCAGGGAAGTTATGAATGACCAGCGCGGCCACGAGCATGAGGGCTGTCTTCATCCCTTTCGTAAGCGGCCTGTCCGGAACCAAGAACCCGTGAATGTGGGGCAGATACGTGTCAGCGGCGAAGAGGGCTATGGCTCCTAGAGCGATCCCTACGATGACTTGGAGCAAGTTCTGGTCATTTGGCCCCAGTGCCTTTGGCAGAAGATTGAGTGTGGTAACTGAGAGCATGAGTCCGGCTGATAGTCCGACCAAGGCGTCTCTCGTTCTGTGACTGGTTCCCTTCACGAGGAAAACGAGTGCGGCACCTAGGCTTGTGGTCATGCTCGCGAGGACGCTAAGGACAACAGCCTGGGGATCCAACAACTAGATGACCACACGAGAGATGTGCAATGTTCGGAGCTCCTTCCTCGTCTATGAAGATGACTGTTCCCAGAACAGATAGTACATGAGGTAGAATGCCGCAATTCCACTGTACGGAGCAAACTTCTGCGTCAGAGTGGCCCTTGCTTCTTCTGCAGACACTTTCTTGCTCTCGAAATAGGCTTGTGATACCGCTCGCCGTATTCCAAGGTCGTCTGCTGGAAGGGAATTAACTCGACCCATTCCACGCACAAGCGTGTATTCCGCAGTCCATTCTCCGATCCCTCGGAACTTCGTCAACTCGGCCACGACATCACCATCATCCAACTGCGTCAGCCTATCCAAATCGAATTCGTTGTTTGCGATCTTCTTTGAGAACTCGCCTATGCATCTGGCCTTTGTGGCACTCAGACCGACCTTTCTCAATCCAGCGGGTTTGGCTTTCGCGAGTGATTCCGGAGTTGGAAAGGCGTAGAAGACTCTCGCATCGCGAGCTACCGTGTCGCCATATCTTTGCACTAATCGTGAGCGAATCGCAATTGCCGCGTGGAGCGAGATCTGTTGCTCAGTTATCGCGATGATAACGGATTCGAAGATAGTCGGAGGCCGTATAGGTCTAAGGCCCCTAAGCTTCCTAGCAATCGTTCTCATGGTCACGTCTCTCTTCGCGATTGCGTAGAAGCGGTCAAAGTCAAATGTCGGTTCGAACATAGACTGGAGTGTGCTTCTCAGCGATCCGATCTCGGATTTGTTGCTCACGGGCGGATATGTGTCAACAATCAGTCTCGGTTTTGCTACTGTTCCTCTGGATGTGATTGAGATGAGAACCGGCTTGTTGCTTGCATGTAGAACTCTCATGTAGACTCCGTTTTCGTAGAGCTCTGGCAGACTGTTCTTGAAACGTGAGTGCTTCTCAGCGTTCTTTTCAAAGCCAAATGGAGCCTTGGGACGTATGATGAGGTGCATGCGCATTCCGCTCAGGTTGTTGGAAGCAGGTCACGCGATATTCCACGATAGATCAGGGCTTGCAGTTGGTTCTCGTTTGCGCCCCAAACGCTTGCTAGATAGTGCGTGTGAAAAGCCTGTACTTTCCTTCTCCACCTAGCTCGTCAACGATTCTCTTCGCGAGGACCTTCACGGGATCCGAAGTCTTGGTTCTTTCTTGAATGTCCTTGAAGCTCGTGAATAGTCTCTTTTCTCGAGCGTTCACGATCTGCCACATTGACTTCTTTCCGATTCCAGGCAGCAATTCTAGAGCGTGCATCCTCGGCGTGACTGGCTGAGAGACATTGAAGAAACCGACAAATCTCTCCTCTTGATTACTGATGAGTGTCTCGAGCACGGGTTGCAATTCCGCCTTGGCGCTTGCCGTCAGCTCTTGGTAGCTGATTCTTCCCATTACGCGCTCGATCTTCTCGCGTCGTTCCCGGCCAACATAGATGCGTTCGTGCGGTGTTGCAGTTGCCCCTTGCTTCAGTTCAGCCTCAAGAAGTGTGAAGTAGGTCTCTCCGACGACCTGAACGGTTGGTGCGGCCACACGTCTCGGTCTCTCGGCCGAAGGCCTACCGTAGCTCAAGAAGTCAAGCACGTACGCGTATTCCTCATACAACCTAGGCCGTAGAGCGTCGTCTCTGCCTTGGCGAGCACTTGGAGCGTCGTATCTCTCATGACTGTCTCTTGATTCCATCAAGAATCACTTCGTGATTAGCTTCCTGCGCCCTCAGCAACTAACAACCGAGGAGAATCGTCTCTGCGGCATGCTCACTCATTGGCAGAGTTGGGAACGTCTTTCGGGACGCAGACATAGGTTGCGCTTCCTGAGAGTGTGTCGCGTCGTCGCGGTCAAAAGTCTTTCGGGCATCATCCATGGAAGTTTCTGGGATGGTTCAGTCACATACAGGAGCTCTGCAAACGGGAGCTCGGTTAGGTGGTGTGATTCACACGTCTAGGATGACTTGTATGGCGCCAGCGTCTTCAGAATGTCTTCGAGCTGTTCGGTAGTGAATACGCGCCCCTTTACGGAGAGTACCGTCCTGACCTCTTCGATCGACGAGGGCATGCAGTTTACGATTTGTATCGCATCCTTGCGCTCAAGCTGGTGTTTCTCGGAGAGGTCGCGAAGCAGTTTCTCGGTCTTGCCCGGTTGGATCTTGGAGAATTTGACCGTGTAATCACGGGTCCTCCGCTGGAACTCGCCCAGCTCGTCTTCACTTGCCTTTTCAAGAATCCTTCTAGCCTCAGCCGTGGTGATTGGCTTGGTGTCTATGAGTTTTCGCGGCAATGCCGGATCAACTACTCTATGTGCTCAGGTCTAGCTATCAAGGTGCGTGTCTGTCTTCCCTCGGCGACTTCGATGATGTAGCTTCGCCCTCTACGCGCCTTGACTATGCCTACCCGACCATGGTATCGGCGGTGTGGCATACCTTTGTGTACGCTGGAGTCGATTCTTATCTTGACTTTGTCTCCTGGATTATAGGTCCTGAGGAGGCGACTAAGACCCACTTTGCCTCTCTCTCGAGGTTTCTTTCGGAAAAGAGTTCTCGTTCTTGATCTGTAACCTTTCGAACGTCTTACCAAGGGTACTACTGCTCCTGAGCGTTTCTTTTGGATGGTTCTGCTAGCAGACCTCAAACGGGCTATTTAAGCATCCTAGACCTGCCGTGGCTACATTTGGAATGGCAGCCGTTTCATCATCGCACCCTGTCGGCCCTTCATCCTCTTCATCATTTTCTTCATCATGGTGTACTGGTTCACAAGTTCCTTGACTTCTTTCTCTGTCCTTCCTGATCCTCTTGCGATTCTGCGCGCTCTTGAGGAATCTATGCTCTTTGGCTCTTCAACTTCGACTTTTGTCATCGACTGGATCATGACACGCCAAGCGTCCATTTTCTCTTCGGCGTTTTCCATCGCGTCATCTGGGAGATTGGCGCCGCCCGGCAGCATTCCGAGGACTTTCTTGAGGGGACCCATCTTGCGCACCGCCTCAAGTTGATCATACATGTCTTTCAGATTGAAACGTCCTTCGAGTATCGCACGTGCTTTCTTCTCGGGTATCCTAATCTCGGCTTCTCGAACCTTCTCAACAAGCGATGCAACATCACCGATACCGAGGATACGCCCAACGAAGTTGGACGGAACAAATTGTTCTAGGTCATCGGTTCCCTCACCAACGCTGATGAACTTGATCTTCGCCCCGGTGGCGGCGACAGCAGATAATGCGCCACCGCCCTTTGCCGTCCCGTCAAGTTTCGTGACCAAAATGGATCCGATGTTGGTCGCTTCATTGAACGCCCTCGCTTGCCCCATCGCAGCTTGTCCTATCGATCCATCTATTGCCAGAACGATCTCGTCTGGCTTCGCCAAGCGGGCAAGCCGCTTCATCTCATCCATGAGTTCAGCTTCATTCTTGTGCCTGCCCGCGGTGTCGACGATGATGAGATTCTCTTTCTCCTTCTCGAAGTGAGAGAAGCCCTCTTTGACGAGTTTCTCAGGAGATCGATTCTTCGGATCGCCATATACTGGAACTGAAACCTTGTCTGCCAACTGTGCGAGCTGTTCGTATGCTCCTGGTCGAAAGTTGTCAGCACAAATGATCCCAACACGCAGTCCCCGCTTCTGGTAGAACCGGGCGAGCTTCACGGCGGCCGTTGTCTTGCCAGTTCCTTGGATTCCCACGAGCATGACAACGTAGGCCTTTCCCGGCGGTATGGTCGTCTTCGGTGCTTCTTCGCCGAGGAATCTAGTCAGTTCCTCGTAGAGGACCTTTATTACGTGTTCTCGGCGTGAGATGCCTGGCGGAAGCCTCTCCTCGATCGCTCTCTTCTCGACACTGCGTGAGATTTGGAGCACTAACTCCACGTTCACGTCTGATTGCAGCAACGCTCGCTGGAGGTCCTTGACGAGCTCCCTGATCGCTTTCTCATCGACAATCGGCAGTCTCAGCAGTTTCCGTACGGCGTCGCCCAGTGACTTGCTGAGATCTCCTAGCGCGCTCAAGCGAGCAATCTCTCCGAGAGGTCAGGGTTGTTTGCTCTTGAACTCAGGTCACTTATAGCCTCTTCATCTATGCAATGACCGCCATCGTTCATGCCTGTGGTCTTTCCCATCGTTGAATTGGCCGGAGCATGGATAGATTCATTATTCGGCCAAGTAACTTCCCATTAGATCTTGTCACAGGGCGAATACTCTTGCCAGACGATGTGAAGGTCGTAGAGAAAGGGAACATTCCGAAGAAGTTCACTCTCATCAATGGCTTACCCGACGTGGGTCTGGTGGGCCTCGTGGCAGCATCGCACATCGTATCTTCACTAAAAATGGAAGAAGTAGGCTCCGTTGAGTCGGACCTATTCCCGCCAATGATCGTGCTCCATGACGGGCTTCCGAAATCACCCATCAGATTGTTCGCGAACCAATCGTTGGTTGTGATAATGGGGGAGACTGCAATTCCTGCGTCGCTGACACGATCGCTGGCCGACGCTATTGTGAATTGGGCCGCTTCACGTAACGCAGAGCTAGTGGTCTCGATCGGCGGAATGGCCGTACAGAACCGTCAGGATATAGATGCGCCAAAGGTCTTCGCAGCGCTCTCCAACAAAGCCCTGGAGAAGAAACTGGGCGACGCCGCCGAAGTGCTCGACGAGGGATACATCGTCGGGGCCTATGCACTAATGCTGAGAAAGTGCGCGGAGATCAACCTACCCGCGATCACATTGCTAACTCAATCATTCTACAACTATCCTGATCCGGAGGCGGCTGCTGCTGCGCTCAACGCGTTGAACAAGATACTTGGCTTGAAGGTTGAAGCCTCTGACCTACTCCAGAAGGGCGAGGAGATTCGTCTCCGAGCCAGAGACGTGATGAAGAGGACACAAACTGAGATGGCTAAGATGGGCAAGTCACAGGAATACGAGGTTCCAGCACTATACGGGTGAGATAGAGAATGTCACATGATAGGAAGAAACACATCTTCGAGGCAATGGATGAGTACTTCAAGCGAGCCGAATTCATGGTCGAACGCGTCTTCATCTCCAGCTGGAACGAGACCGCAGAGAGCATCGAGCCACTTTACAACATAAGCGTAGGCTCAAGCGAAGTCATCGTGACCGTGGATCTCCCCTACGTGAACCCTGAGGAAGTTACCCTGAAACTACCCGCAGATGATATGGTTGAGATCTACGCGAGCACGAAGCGTCGAATAACATTCGCTGACATGGGTGTGAGGCATAGAGGCGGTCAGTTCAAGTCCTATCACACTAGGATCCACATGCCGGTCCCGGTCGTCGAATCAGGGATGGTTTCGAAATTCAAGCGCGGCGTGCTCGAGATCCGGCTGCCGCGGTTGGTCTAGGCCGCTTTCTCCAGAGCAGCGACACAGACAAGGGGGAACAGCGTTGTTGCGTCTCCTATCACTGTCGCCATGCGGCTACCTGGCTTGATCTTTCCCCAGCTAACCGCCTCCTCGAGTGGTGCGCCACTGAGCCCGCCTGGTTCGGGTCGATCCATCGTGAACTGGACTGCCGCTTCTAATCCACCGCGAAACGTGTTGGCTAGCAGGCTGAAGTGCTTTGGCATGCCGCCGCCTAGGATGATGAGTCCGATCTTCTTGCTCTCGTAGGTCATTTCAACAATTCTGCTGAAATCTCGCATTGGATTGAGCTGAAGAGTATTGAGCTGTCCGAATGTCCAAAGGTTGGTGCCAAACATCGAATCATGCAGGCCCGGGCAGAACACTGGGACATTCCTTTGTGAGGCGTTTCGCAGAATCGATGATGGGTCACGCAATTGGCTTCCGATTTCACGAAGCAGTTCCCAAGGTGCGATATTACGTCGCTTCTCTTCATCGATCTTGGATACTGACTTGTAGGCGAATTTCTCGACTGCCTCTATCGCTCGCTGCGAGATGTATATGTCATATATCCGATGCAAGCCGCGTTTGCTCAGTTTTCGGTCGTCAGAAGCTTCAACTCCGATCTCATGTCTATGTCCCAAAGCCTCCACGAGATCATGTGTCACGTTGGCGCCTGTCATGATCAATGCGTGGATTCGTCTGTCCGAGACTAGGTCGCTCACGAGTTGGCGTAATCCTCCCGGAACCATAGGACCAGCAATCGCCATCATGTTCGTGTATCTATGGTCGCTGAACATAGTTGCTAGAATTTCGACGGCGTCGGCGAATCTTCTGGGTCCAAGCACGCCTGACCGGCGCATCTGATCTGAGATTCTGCTCAGTCTCATGCCTCGCTTGAGTTTCATCTGCCTGACATAGGGCATACGGATGCCTCGTTCAGTGAGTTCCTCATGGGCTAGTCTGATGCTAGCCTTTGGTTCTCACGATCTTCTTCTTGCCGAGCATTTCCCAGTATTCTA
>Ga0315281_10001312_pt1 | contig 36506 bp, 50 predicted proteins | sample YL17G07_0_MG_FD_204540 | JGI IMG/M metagenome (GOLD analysis project Ga0315281, IMG submission 204540) | Sediment microbial communities from Yellowstone Lake, YNP, Wyoming, USA - YL17G07_0 | ecosystem: Environmental > Aquatic > Freshwater > Lake > Sediment | place: USA: Wyoming | collected...
CAGGAAAGCACGCCGAGCAGGTCTGCTTGATAACGTTCGGTCAGGGGTTTCATGATCAGCGTCTCCTCGAAAGGTGGGCTACGCGGATTTTAACTTTTTTGGTTCCGGCTCGTCCGGCTTAGGGCATCTCTATAAATCCAGATTCGCGAGCATCTGCGCGGATTGCAATAGATGTGTAGGTTGGGCAAAGCGCGGCGTGCCCAACATTAATAGTGATACCTTTTTCGTTGGGCACGCCGCGCTTTGCCCAACCTACGCCCACTCAATTTTTAGAGGTTCCCTTTAGTTAAAAGAAGGGCAGCATCAGCTCTTTTTCGGGTTGAGCAATTTCATCAAGTTATCCCTGAGCGAGCGCATTAATGCGAGTTCGCTTTGTTCGACCAATTCCGTTGTGCCCTTCCTCCAGTCCCCATACAGCATGCCGATAGGATGCCCATTGAAAGACATGGGAAGCATGACGAAAGCACGGACATCAGGCAATGCTTCGGTGAACCATGACGGCATGCTCGATGCCGACCTTGGCGCCGCGGCATCCTCGATGAAAACATCGGCGTTGTTGACCAGCGATAAGTGAAAGACATCCGTCGCATAGGCTTCCGGAAAAGAAAGATACTGCAAGGCAGCGGGCATCATGGCGCCGAAGCCCACCTTTCCCCTGAATGAGTCGCCTTCACGCAGGACGGCGACGACCCGGTTGAACCCCATGCTGCCGTACATGGTTTCAAGAACCAGGTTCAACGCATTGCCGAAGTTCATGCCCTCCGCCAGCGCATCGATGGTTTCCTGAACCCCTGTAGCCAGGCGCTCCTTTGAATCGGCAGGCTTGCCATGCGGCTCGTCAACATTTTCCAGAATAGTGGATTCCTTTGCGGCGGTGATGGCATGGTTAACCGACTCCATGATGGAGTCGGCAGAAACCAGCAAGGCATCCCCGTAACGGGACGCGAGTTCCGCCAGTCCATTGTGGGCATTGTCTTTGGCCACGATTGCCGCCGCTTCCCCGGCAAAATTTGCCATCAGCCTGAGCCATTCCGGAGAACCCGGAATGCTTGTTCCGGAGGGGGAAACCGGACTCATCATGCTGTTGGCGATCTTCCTGGGCAGATGCCAGTTTCTGGCTACTTCCTGTGAGATTTCATCCAGTGTCACGCCGATAACCTGCAGTGTTGCCTCGTTTTCTGACAAGGCGCCACCCGCTGAAGCTTGCTGTATCCCTGACCATTCATCGGGAAAGTAGAACACCAGAAGCAAACGGCCCAAATGGTGCATGAGCGCGCAGACGACGGCTTCTTCGCCATCGTTCACCTTGGCCTTGCTCACGATATTTCTTGCAATGTCACCGGCAAGCAATGCTTTTGCCATTTCCGAGCGGGCTGCCACGGAGTCTGGCGCGCTGGAGGAAAGTGTATCTACGAGCCGGACGCTGAGCGCGAGATGCAGGACGGCATCGAGGCCGAGAACCATCGCTGCCCTGGATATGGTCGTGATTTCCCCGCCTATGCTTGAGTACATGGCGGAGTTGGCAAGCCGGATCACCTTCTGGGTCAAGGTGAAATCGCTCAATATTATTCCGGTAATATCCGCGATGCTGTGGTTTTCCTCCTGCATCGATTCGACGAGGGTGTGCACCGACTTTGACAAGGAAGGGAAATCCCCTTTTTCTCCTATGCGTTTCCACAACAGTTCGAAAAATTCGGGTGTTCCCCGTTCAAGGGTCGAGATCAGTGTCATGGCATGAATTTTTCATGGAAGGCATCCACGTTCATCGGTCTTCCGGTGAAATATCCCTGAACCAGATTGCACCCTTTTGATTGAAGAAACTCAAGCTGTTCTCCATGCTCGACTCCTTCGGCCACCACCACGAGATCCAGGCCGCCAGCCAGGCTCAATACCGCCGAAACAATGGCCATGTCCTCGGCGCATTTTACTACATCGTCGATAAAGGATTTATCGATCTTCAAAACGGAGAGCGGAAATTTCTTTAGGTAGGCAAGCGATGAATAGCCCGTGCCAAAATCGTCGATGGCAATCTTCACCCCCGAAGCGCGCAGTTTGGCAAGGATGGCGCCGGATCTTTCCGGATCATTCATCAGCACGCCTTCCGTAATTTCCAGCATCAGGTTGGAAGGGGCAAGCCCTGACTCGCCTATCGCCTTGTCTATCAGATCAGGGAAACTCTCCTGCATGAACTGGCGTGGCGATACGTTGACGGAAACATAGAAGTCAGGAACCCCCGCTTCCTGCCAGAGTTTCGCCTGGCGGCAGGCCATCCGCAGTGCCCAGGCGCCCAGAATTTCTATCAGGCCGCTGCTCTCGGCCAGCGGAATAAATCTGGCCGGTGAAATCAGTCCTTGCACGGGGCGATCCCAGCGCATCAATGCCTCCGCACCCTTCAGCTTCCCGGTTTTGACGCAAAAAATGGGCTGGTAATGGAGAAGGAACTCGCCGTTTCTTATCCCGTCATGCATGTCTGACTCCAGGGACAATTCACTCTTCGCATCGCCGTCAATCTGCGGGCTATAAATTTTCCAGTGGCTTTTTCCGAGCGCCTTTGCGCTGTGCATGGCCATTTCAGCGTGCCCCAGCAAGGTGTCTGGGTTGTCCCCGTGTTCGGGATAAAGCGCAACCCCCAGGCTTGTGCTGACATACAGGTTGTGGCCTTCAATCTGGAAAGGCCGTTGCGTTGCAGCCAATATCTTTCTGGCTACGAGTTCGGCGTCCTTGTGCTGGCAAGAACCTGCCATGATCAGGGCGAATTCATCCCCGCCTACCCTGGCCATCGTATCGTTGCTGCGGATGACCGTCTTCAGGCGGTCTGCCATGGCCTTGATCAGCTTGTCACCGATCGTGTGCCCGAGCGAATCATTTATCTTCCTGAATCCGTCCAGATTCAGAAGCAGGAGGGTAAGACCTTTTTGTTCCCGCTGCGCAGCGTTGATGCCGACCCTGATCCGGTCATCGAGCAATATTCTGCCCGGAAGCCCGGTGAGGTGATCGTGTGTGGAAAGATGGGAGAGCCGTGCTTCATTTTCCTTCCAGTGTGAGGCATCGAAAGCCGCAAAGAAGTGTTCGCCCTGCCCTTCCAAATGCAGGATATGGCAATCCGCCCATACCGGCAAGACGCGCTGGCGCAGCAGGCGGCAAACAAAAGACTGTTTTTCTCCGGTAAGTGAAGCCTGATTTTTCGCCTCCAGGAATACCGCCATATCCTCGGGCTGGATAAAAAATCTTACCGGCTCGCCAACCGGGCTTGCAGGCAATTCAAGAAACACCTGGGATGATTCCAATGCCTGTTGAATGACGCCATCCGCATCAATGCGAACGGCAAAATCTGTCAGGCAGGAAAGTAAATTGAAAGAAACCGGATCATTCATGGTTGGTTGGCGCGCCCTGTATTTCCAATAACTACAAAGGCTCGAAAACGTTGGTGGCCGCATTATAGCGTAGCAATTGGCCGTGTTCGATATCGAAATACCAGCCATGCAGGGTGAGCGTGCCGTTTTCGACGCGCTCGCGGAAACGCCAGCAGCCTTCTGCCAACTGCTGTGGTGAAGTCATGTGCCAACCAACCTCCGCAAGGCCTCGTGATATTTGTCCGAGGTTTTTTGCAGCACCTCGAAGGGCACATTGGGCGCGGGCGGCTGTTTGTTCCAGCCGGAAGCCTCCAGCCAGTCGCGCACGAACTGCTTGTCGAAACTGGGCGGATTGCTGCCGACACGGTATTGGTCGGCGGGCCAGAAGCGCGAGGAATCCGGCGTCAGCGCCTCGTCGATCAGATACAGCTTGCCCGCCGCATCCACGCCAAATTCAAACTTGGTATCGGCGATGATGATGCCCTTGCTGGCCGCGTATTCCGCCGCCTGGGTGTACAACGCCAGCGTGGCATCGCGCACTTCGTTGGCGCGCGCCTCGCCCAGCAACTTCTTTGCTTCGTCGAAGGAAATATTCTCGTCGTGCTCGCCTAGCGCCGCTTTGGTGGAAGGCGTAAACAGCGGCTGCGGCAATTGCTGTGCCTCCTGCAAACCGGCGGGCAGCTTGATGCCGCATACGGCGCCGGTTTTTTGATAATCCTTCCAGCCGGAGCCGGCCAGATAGCCGCGCGCAATCGCCTCTATCGGCAACGGTTTCAGGCGCTTCACCACGAAGGCGCGGCCAGCCACTTGTGCGCGATCCGCCTCGGTCTTCACCACCTCTTCCGGGGCAATGCCGGAAAGGTGGTTGGGAATAACGTGCCCCAATTTGGCAAACCAGAAGTTGGACAGGGCGGTGAGCACATGCCCCTTGCCCGGCACCGGTGTGGGCAGGATGACATCGAAAGCGGAGAGGCGGTCGGTCTGCACGATGAGCAGGTGCCGGTCATCCACGCCGTAAATGTCGCGCACCTTGCCGCGGTGCAACAGCGGCAGGCTGGTAAGGTTTGATTCGTGCAGTGCGCTCGTCATCGTACCCTCAACTCAAGCCAGGCAGGGTGGTTGCGGCAATCACCTCGGCCTGTTTTTTGCGGTAGCTGGCAAGCTTTCCTGCCAGTGACATATCGTTCAAGGCCAGCATGGATACGGCGAACAGCCCGGCATTGGCCGCACCCGCTTCACCGATGGCGAAGGTGGCAACCGGAATGCCTTTGGGCATTTGCACGGTAGACAGCAACGAGTCCATGCCATTGAGATGTTTGGAGGGCATGGGTACGCCCAGCACCGGCAGCGTGGTCTTGCCCGCAATCACTCCGGCCAGGTGCGCAGCACCCCCGGCGCCGGCTATAAAACATTGCACGCCCTGCTCTGTCATCTCCTTGATGTAATCGTCCAGCAGGTCGGGAGAGCGGTGTGCGGAAATCACGCGGGTATCGCAGGACACCCCGAAATCCTGCAATTGCTGCGCGGCCTGTTGCATGGTCTCCCAGTCGCTCGAACTGCCCATCACAATCGCAACCAGTATTTTCTTCATATTATTGCCCCTCTTTGTGATATATGCCTCTGAACAATTCGCAAGATGACGCGCCCCTGGGCCGCTTCCCCCTTTGAAAAAGGGGGATTGAGGGGGATTTCATATTCGGCGCGTCTCGAATCCCCCCTGCCCCCCTTTTTCAAAGGGGGAAACAACAGCGTCCTGAAAATCGTTAGGAGGCATATTGTGATAATTCACCACGCGCTCGACTTCATTTTTGGAACCAAGTATCACCGGCACGCGCTGGTGCAAACCGGATGGCTTGATTCCCATGATGCGTTCACGTCCGGTGGAACTCATGCCGCCCGCTTGCTCCACGATGAAAGACATCGGATTCGCTTCGTACAACAGGCGCAGCTTGCCCTCCTTGCCTGGTCCCAGGCTGCAAGAAATCTTCAACAGTCGGATTGGTCACACCTTCGTTGCAGCGCAGGATGGAGAAAATTGTCCCGACGGAAATGTTTACGTCAATGTTGGACGAGCCATCCAGCGGATCAAATGTCAGCAGGTACTTGCCTTTCGGATAGCGCGCGGGGATGTGATAGATGTCGTCCATCTCTTCCGATGCCATCGCCGCAAGGTGGCCGCTCCATTCGTTGGCCTTGATGAAAATATCGTTGGTGATGATATCCAGCTTCTTCTGCGTTTCGCCCTGGATGTTTTCGCTGCCCGCACTGCCCAGCACCCCGATCAGGGCGCCCTTGTTCACGCTATGGGCGATCCGTTTGCAGGCGGTAATGATGTCGCTCAGCAGGCCGGTAAAATCGCCGGTCGCACCCGGGATGTGCCTTTGTTCCTCGATGATGAACTGCACTAAATTCTTGCCCATATATTTCCCGCTTGGTTGATTTTGAAGCATGTGGATTTTACATGCTTTCGCGCGCACTCTCCATGCTTGCTTGCATGCCTTCTTTAATCTTTAACATGCCTCTGAACAATTCGCAGAATGACGCGCCGCTGGGCAGCTTCCCCCTTTGAAAAAGGGGGATCGAGGGGGATTTTATATTCGGCGCGACTCGAATCCCCCCTGCCCCCCTTTTGCAAAGGGGGGAACAACAGCGTCCCGAGAATCGTTAAGAGGCATGTTAATCTTTAATTGACTCAGCCATTCATTGCCATTATGGTGCGATAATTTACCAGGATCAGCGCAACTGGCGCGTTACCATCAATATCGATTGGAGGATAAAAGCATGGGATACGGAACGAAGCTTGAATTTGGCGCCATCGTCAGTTGTGCCGCATTCTGTATCTGCTCCCCGGCGTTTGCCGCGGACGAATCGAATATCGCGGCAGGTAGCTTGGCAAGCGGAGCCGTCGTTAAAGATGATAGCCTTGTTTTGGACGCGGTCATTGTCACTGCCGAAAGGCGTTCCCAGCCATTGCAGAAGGTTCCGGTTTCCATAACGGCCCTCACCGGTGCGGATATTGAGAAGTCGAAAATCGGCTCCCTCATGGACGTGCAGCAGTTGGTTCCGGGATTGACGGTAACCCAGGCCTCCACCGGACAGAACTTGATATTCATCCGTGGCATCGGCACGGATATTGTCGGCTCAGGGGTCGAAGATGCGGTCGCGGTCTATATTGACGGGGTCTATCAGAGCCGCTCGGCCGCTACAGCGATGCAATTCATCGATGTGGATCGCGTCGAAGTGTTGAAAGGCCCGCAAGGCATCCTGTATGGGCGGAACGCCACAGGCGGGGCGATCAACATCATCTCCAAAGCGCCAAGCGCAGAAAAATCGGCTCAGTTTGATGTCGGGGCCGGCAGCTACAACCAGCAGATCGTTCGCGGCACAGTCAGCGGCCCGCTATCCGGGGGGGGCGAACGGGCGCTTGTCGTTTCTGCATAACCGCGATGATGGCGATACCCGGAATGCGTTGCTCAATCTTACGGGGAACAGCAGCGATGTCAATGCGCTGCGCGGATCGCTCGAGTTTCTGCCAAACGACAAGCTCATCGTAACGGTCAACGCGCATTACTATCAGGACAACGCCACGACGGTATTCAAGCCGCTGTATCCGGCGGTGAATCCGCTGTTCACCGTGTTCGGCGCGACGGTGATCGCCGATCCCCGCACGGTGATGCAGAACTTGCCGAACGAAATGAGCATGACGCAGTCCGGCATTGATGCCAAGGCCGAATGGGATTTGGGCTCGTCGCTGCTCACGTCTATTACCGCTCTGAACAAAGCCGATTACAACATCAAGAAAGCCGATCTGGATGGAACCGAAGTTCCGCTGTTGAACGTGGGATCACCGGCGACGGGCATCGGAATACCCGAGGTCACGAATTTCTTCTCCCAGGAATTCACGTTGAATTCCGGCAATGACGGCCCGCTGTCCTGGACCGGACTGTTGTCGTATACCCACCAAAAGGTGGACGCGCCGGGATTCAACTTCGCGTTTCCGCTCTTCAGTATGACCACCAACTCGGTGGCGACCGTGGTTACCGATGCGCTGGGCGTTGGCGGGCAGGCCACCTATGCATGGACCAACGGCTTGCGCCTGACCGGGGGAGCACGCTACAGCACCGAGACGAAGAACCTGGAAAAAGACCAGACGTATGCCAATGACATCCTCACCGGGAGCATGACCGACAAGAAGACATGGTCTTCGGTGACGCCAAAACTTGTGGTCGATTACTCGCCGGACAAGAACAACATGCTTTACGCATCGGCGACCAAGGGCTTCAAGAGCGGAGGCTATAACACCGTTGCGCTACAGCCGGCCTTCGAACCGGAAACGGCGATCAACTACGAAACCGGAATCAAATCGAAGTTGCTCGACGGCCGGCTAAACCTGAACCTGGCGGCCTTCTATACGAATTACAACGACATGCAGGTGTCCCTCGTGCTGAACGGGGCGGGCGGCCTTTATTCGGAGATCAAGAATGCGGCGAAGGCCGTCAGCAAAGGCATAGAGGCCAGCGTCGCGGCGAAGCCGACAAACCGTATCGAGTTGTCGGGTGGCCTGCAATTGCTCAATGCACGGTTTGTGAACTTCGTTTCCATAGACCCGCAAAATCCGGCCTTGGGGGCATTCGACCACAAGGGGAACCCGTTGTCGCGCGCACCGGACATCACGGTCAATTTCGCGGCCCAATACACCTGCCCGGTAACAAGCGGCGCGGTAACACTGCGCGGCGAGGAAAGCTACCGGTCGAAAATCTACTACACGCCGTTCAAGAACGACTATGCCAGCGATGCCGGATTGTCCGTCTGGAATGCGCTGCTGAATTACGAATCTTCCGGCAAAGCCGGGATATATGGCACTGCCTTCGTAAAGAATCTCACAAACAAGACCTATACCAAAGCGATCTTCGACCCACAGGGATTGGGCTATCTCGCCTACTATGCACCGGCGCGGACGGTCGGCATTCAGGTCGGCTACCGGTACTGATCCGCAATTGCAATCAACCTATTGAGGCTTACATAATTGATGACAGTGCCACGCCATCCGGAATGGAATTGGGAAGATGAAGAAATTGCCACGTCATTCCCGCGCAGGCGGGAATCCAGTGGGTTTAAATAAAATGCATTTTTGTCTTGCTGGATTCCCGCCTGCGCGGGAATGACGGCAGATGTGTCGCGAATTATGTAATTCTCAATAAATTCCTCATTTGAACCACGAAGAACTGGTAGAACTACTAGCCATTCCACTAAGCGACCAAAGAACGGTCGCCAAGTGGCTGGTTAACGAAGGCCGTGAAGGGGATTGCTTACCTCAGTAAGCCATTGTGGTATGATGAGAATGCTTAAACGTGCAAGCTAAATTCAGGAGTTAATCATGATTGTAACGGTGTCTGAAAAAGGCCAGTTGGTCATCCCCGCAGAGATACGCAGGCTGTTGGGAATTACACCTGGCACGAGGTTGAATGTTTTGCCTGATGCGGGCGGGTTCAGGGCGTTGGTGGACGATGCCAAAAAAACCAAACGTGCAGCCGACTGTATCGGCATTGCCGGGTACACGGGCCGGGCGATTCCTGCGAAAGAGATGGACGTTGCCAAATACGCGGCCAAACCATGATTGCACTTGATACCAATATTCTGGCAAGGCTGGTGACCAATGACGATCCGGTACAAGCCGGCCAATCAGCCGCACTCATTGACACCGGCAATGCTTTGTTCGTGCCGCTTACGGTGATGCTGGAACTCGAATGGGTGTTGCGCGGCGCGTATGCACTGGACAAGCCCGATATCGTGAGATCATTCGAAGGGCTGCTGTCAGTACGAAATATAAATTTTGAAAGGCAGTCTGATATTCAACTGGCGCTTCAATATTATCAGCTTGGTATTGATTTCGCCGATGCCCTGCACCATGCCGGCACGACCGGCTGCAAAGCACTGGCGACATTCGACCAGAAGTTTAAAAAGCTGGCGACCAAGGCAAAGTTGAAGCCGCCAGTAATTGCACCAACCCCAGTTGCGAAGGGTGGATAAAGCGCGTAGCGTGTATCCACCAATCCGCCGAGACAATCCATTGGTGGAAACGCTACGCTTTTTCCACCCTACGTTAAGGGCACCTCTAAAAATTCATATTTCGTCGCTCCCGCGAAAGCGGGAGTCCAGTCAAATCAACAAGCTGGATTCCCGCCTGCGCGGGAATGACGAATTTTTAGAGGTTCCCTTAACTGATTACGCAATTAACTTATCGTTCCCATGCTCTGATATAACAACTGATGGAACTACTAGCCAGATGACTAAGCTGGCTATGCAAAGCTAACCCTGCATTCGAGCGGGACTGCGCAGTGTCAATTCCACGCGCTTGCGCAGCAAGGGCAGTGGATTGCCTACCTTTGGTGAAAACGCACAGCCCCTCAATTTGAACGTTAGGCAAGACGTCAGCTACAACTGCGTCATCCTACGCGTACTTGTGTCAACACTTCTTTCTTGCCTTTGGGGAAGTTGGAAGTTAAGCTTGACCGAACGTCATTTGGTAAGGAGGGTGTTGATGTCAATCGCCGAACAAATTTATGAAGTCGCTAAACCGCTGCCGGAATCTTTGGCGCTGGAAGCGCTGCATTTTATTGAATACCTGAGCAGTAAAAATGCAGATCGCGCAGAGATGTCTGATCTGACACGCGCGCAAGAAACAGTGATGAAACACGTTTGGGATAATCAAGATGATGAGGTTTGGAATGATGTTAAAACGCTCTGACATCGTCCAAATCCCATTTCCATTTTCCGACCTGACTCACCAAAAGCGTCGCCCGGTGTTGCCGCTTACCGTCCCGGATGCTTTTGGTGATTTCCTCGCTGCGGCAGTCACATCTCAGGCAGGGCATGATGATGCAATTGCGCTACAAAACGACGACATTGTTGAAGGCCGATTGCCGAAAATAAGTTGGGTGCGTGCAACGAGGCTGTTCTCTCTGAACCGTGACACTGTCATAGTTACGTTGGGAAGTCTCAAACCGGAAGCGTTCGAGCGCATCCACGGAGAAATCTGTGTGAGGCTTTGTCATGGTTTTTTCCTTCCCGGTTGATCGATGATCTCCAGCCATTCCCGCTGAAATCTTTCCAGCGTCGCTTCATGGCTCACATATCCGACCGGCCCGGCGGCTATGCCCGACATGGTGTGCACAGCCCACCATGCAGGCGTACAAAAACTCTTGTCAAGCTGTAGCGTACCGCCTCACGTCGATTTCAACGCCCCCTCTTGCGGCCTGGTCAGCCTGTTCCAGTAGTGCGCGTGTCACCTTCGCGTCGTGGTATGCCTCTCCGCAGTTTTCGCACACCTCTGCCGGTACATGTTTAAACATCACAGTGGCATGACCGCGCTCCAGCGTAATGCTGGCATCGCCTGCGCGAGTATTTCCGTGCTTGCAAATTGGACATTTCATATTTTTCTCCTCGTTTTGAGGTCATCGCACCAGATCGCTGCATCTGGCTCATAGACCGTAATGATGATTCTCAATCTTTCATCGGCAGCATCCGCATAGACAACATGCACCGCTTTCGTTCCCGCATGACCGAGCAGCAGGGCGCTGGGGTAGGGCGTGTCATCCGGATAGCTCTCGATGACCGTGCCGCTGGCTATCGCGTGTTCTACGTCTTCTTCCTTGATGCACCGCTCGTGCATTCGTTTCACCGCGTGTTGTCTGTAAAGGAGTTTCATAACTTGGCCAGTTTAAGCTGATACCGGTTTCAGGTAAACCTCCTCCTGTGATACGCACCGTCGGAGGGTAGTCAGCGTAGCGTGTTCTGTGCGCACGATTCCTGAATTCGTCGTGCGCATAGCGCACGCTACATCGGCTAATCCGCCGCCCAGGCGGCCAGCAGGGTCGCCAGTTCGGCCTTGTTGTTTATGCCGAGCTTGAGATAAATGGCGCTTCCGGATTTGACTGTGGATGGGCGGTCGGCGGGCTTTAAGCGGCGAGACGCATGAGTGAGGCATCCATGCGCACCACAACATCATCCCATGGCACAAGGACATGATCGCCGGCATCCTTCTCGATCAAGCCATGCTCAATCAGTCGCTGCACGTCGGCGTGGACGTTGCTGTAGTTCCTGCCCATCATCTTCGCCAGCGCCCGGATGGAGAGCGGGCCGGCTTTTTTCAGCACCTGTAACAGTTCCATACGCTTCGGCGACAGTTCCGACACCAGTTGTGCAGGCGTGGAGAACGAAAGCTCGAAATCGGCTTCAGGCATTTTCTCCACGGCATTCAGCCGGCGAGCGAAATCCTTGCCTTCCCGGAAAAACCCGTCGAGGGATTGGACGCCAATAATCGCTTTCATGGCTTTACCTCCTGCAATATTCGTTGCACTTCAGCCTGAAAATCATCCATCAGCTTCTCCAGGGACACGAAGGCATAAGCCGATTCCCGGTTCCGGAAATGACGATGATCGCCTTTGCCGCGCTCGTTGTCGTAGCGCAAGACGCATTCGCCATCAACGATCAAGGCAAAGCTGTACTTGTAGCCATGAGCACTGCCTGGAACAGCCTGCGGCACCGCCCAGATACGCTCCTGGATGGCGACCTTGCCAAGCACCAGTTTTCTATTTCGAACGCAACGCACCTTCATCGTATTGCATTATAAGCAATATACCAGTGCTGTCAAATATGGGAATCCGGATACCCGCACTTCCTGCCTGATTCAGCACGGCCACACTTCCTTTTCAACCGTGAGAGTCAGCCTTCAATCCGCCGCCCAGGCGGACAGTAAGTTTGCCAGTTCGGCCTTGTTGTTTATGCCAAGCTTGAGATAAATGGCGCCGACATTGTTGCGCACCGTGGCGGGGGCGAGGCCGATATCGCGGGCGATCTCCTTGTGCGACAGACCATCGGCAAAGTGGCGCGCGATTTCCAGTTCGCGCTTGCTCAAGTCATCGACCGGGGTGCGCAGGCGGGCCTTGAGCAGGAACATGTCGAATACCGGCACGAAGCGCACGGTGATCGCTTTGCCAATGTAGCGATGCGCGGCGTTGCCCAATCCGGCCAGCGGTTCCAGCAGGCGCGGGCCATGCCACTGCGGCCATTCCTGCCGCATCAATTCGACAAAGTCATCGTCGGCCACATGAATGATGCTCTTGCCGTCGGCTGCCGCCAGCGCCTGCTGCGGTGCGCGTTGCGTGCCGGTGGACAGGTGTTCGAGGTAGTTGATATGCCGCGCCTCGATCAGGTGGGGAACCAGACACTGCATCGCCAGCCGCTCTTCTTCCGAGAAGGGTGTCGCAGGATCGGAACGGTACAGCGAGATCGAGTCGGACAAGCCGCAGGAAGGCTTATCCGCATAGACCCCCAGCAATTGCTCGATGCCCACTTGGTGATAGAACGGGCGATAAATCTCCGCACTCCTCAGCGTTTCGTGGGTGAAGTTGTGAACCACGTTCCGTTGCTCCACCAAGCGTGCCGCGAAGATGTCGAGGTGTTTGTATTGTTCCCATGTCTGCATGGATTCGGGCGGCACATTGTCGAACATGAAGCTGTGGACGATGATCTCTCCATCCATTTCACAGCCGCTGCCCCAAAACCACGCGCTGTTGGGGATGACCTCCCGCTCCAGCGCCATCGCCCAGCCGGGAAAGGCTTCCGCCGCCTGCCTGCGGCAGCCGCGGTGCAATTCCAGCAATAAATCTCCCACCCGGTTCAGCATGGTCTGTGTCTCCTGTCGAAGGGCGCACCGACGGGGGGTGCGATTAAAACTTTATCTTGAGCCGAAACCAAGTCAGCGTAGCGTGCGTACAGCGCACGCTACATCGGCTGATATTGGCACAGATCGTCGGGTTACGCGATGAGACCGCTAACCCGACCTACGAAACTTCACGGCAAAATTACGCTTTCGGTATCGGCATCCGTAACGGGTTCAATCGCCGGGTTGCGGATGCTCAAAGCGGGATACCCAACTGGATTTTTACGGCTTTCTCGACGGCGCTCATGTCTTCGCGGGTGAGTTGGCCCAGCAGCCCCTTGAGGCGTTGTTTGTCCGCAGTCATGATCTGATCCGCCATCGCCTTGCTCTTTTTGCCGGCCAAGCTCACCACGGCCTCGCTCGGATACAAGCGCCCGGTGTTGCTGGTGACGGGCACCACCTGAACGCGGGCCAAGTGCTTGTTCGAGGCGTCGTTGCTCACGATCACCGCCGGGCGGGTTTTCTTGGTCTCGCTGCCGACCGCCGGATCGAACTCCACCCACCAGACCTCACCGCGCAGCATCGGCCACGTCCCCGATCAACCCCTCGCACCATTCGCGCGCTTCCTGTTCGCGCCGCTTGTCCTTGGCCATGGCCCGGTAGCCGGATTCCAGATCGCCCTTGACGACGTGGGGACGCGCCAAGTCCTCCAGATACCGGCTGATTTTCCGCCGTCCGACGCACCGGACCAGGCCTTCATATACGGCTTCATCAATCGAAATGGTCATTCGCTTTTGCATCGCCGGCACCCCGCTTTTTATGTATGCATATATGCACGGTTCCAGTCTATCACTTATGCCGGCAAATGCAAGTCATGCAGGTCGGGTTAGCGGCTTTATGGTTCGACAGGCTCTGATAGAACAACCAGGTTTTGACTAAGCACGATAACCCCGTGCTAATTCCATTTCCATTTTAAAGATACAACAACCCGTAGGTCGGGCTGCGCCCGACAGCATTATTCGGCGGGCATAGCCCGCCCTACGAAAATGCACTTTTAATTTAGAACGGAGCACCGCATTCCCGGATTACACTACGTTTCATCCGGGCTACGTATTCCACTAAACCGGACGATAATGTAAAGCTGTCTTCTCGTAGGTTGGGCAAAGCGTAGCGTGCCCAACATTAATGATACTTCCGTTCGTTGGGCACGCTACGCTTTGCCCAACCTACGCACTGCCCAATGAAAATCACAGCCACCCCTCGCTCATGAGCATGGTCGCCACCTGGGCTACTTTGTTGCTGCCCAGCTTGGCGTGGATGCTGGCAATGTAATTGCGGGCCGTGGTCGGGGCGATGGAAAGATTGCGGGCGATTTCCTTGTGGCTTGAGCCTTTGGCCAGTTGCTTCGCCACTTCCAGCTCCCGCGCCGTGAGCTGATCCAGAGGCCCTTTCTTGCGCATCACCGCCAAGTAAAGGTCGTTCTGGAGGGTAAAGCGCACCGCCACTTCTTCGCCGGTAAAGGCGCCATCCTGCATCCGTCGCATGGCTTCCGGCACGAACGGGCCGCGCCAATCGGGCCACTCGCGGCGCATGAGTTCGACAAAGGCCGGGCGTGCGAAATGCACCGCGCCCTCCCGATCCAGCAGCGCCGCCGCCGGGGTAAGCGGGCATGCATCCAGGTTGACGCCGGAGATGTGCAGCAGCTTGCTCTCCCGCCAGGCGTCCAGCAGGTGCGGCACGGCGTTCTCGAACAGCAGGCGTTCCGGTTCGGTGAAGCGTTCCTCGCCGCTGCGGTAGAGGGAGAGCGCATGGTAGAGGCCGAGGTCGTCGTCGCGCTGGTAGAGCGTAACGCATTGATCGATGCCATACGGGCCGAAAAAATCGCCGATGCCCGTCTCCCGTACATCGTAAGCCTGCGCTTGTCCGGCGTTGATGATGTTGCGGGACATAACTTCGATATATTTTGGGCGGGATTTCACCTTTTCGAAGGCGGCATTCATCTCTTCAGGCAGCCGGTACAGGTGTTGATAGTGCATCACCACCGCCTCGACCGGCTCCCGTCCGCCGCCCCAGTAACCGGCGTCGAAGCGCACCAGATCTTTCATCGCTTCGAAGGCGGCATCCTGAAAGCCCGCCGCCGGAGCTTCCCGGCCCAAGCGATGAAGCTCGCGCAAGGTGCGCGACAAGCGATGCAACATTTTCGCCTCCCAAGGGTTGCTGGTTTCCGGCAGAGTATACCCGCTATGGTGCATTTGCATCATGGCTAAGAGTGGAAAATTTGCTTAGCCTGTCAGCCATAATAAAGGAGCGCACATGCTGAAACCGACACCAGATGAAATAGAGCGCATGCTGACTGATGAGGATGAGCATATCAGGGTGGCATTTGCCGGGCGCAATGATTACACCCCGACACCCGCGCAAATGGAGCGCGGCTTGACGGATAAACAAGATGCGGTCAGGTGGGTATTTGCAACCCGCAAGGATTACACGCCTACAACCGCACAAATAGAACGCGGCTTGACGGATGATGATTCGCTGATCAGGATAGTCTTTGCCGGGCGCAAGGATTACACCCCGACACCCGCACAGGCGGAACGTGGCTTGACGGATGAAGATGAGTGGGTCAGGCGCGAATTCGCCGGGCGCGATGATTACATCGCCACTCCCGCGCAAATAGAGCGTGGTTTAATCGATGAAAGCGCCTCGTTCAGGATGGTATTTGCAATTCGCAAAGATTACACCCCAACGCCCGCGCAGATAGAACGCGGGTTAGCCGATGAAAACGAGCTTGTCAGAATGGCGTTCGCGGGACGCAGGGATGACACCTCGACACCGGCGCAAATAGAATATGTGTTGGCTAATGAAAATGTTTTGTTTGGAGCCTATCTTGCATGGCATTTGCGAAACGCAGATATTGCACCTGGTGTTAAAGGTGAACTGGCATAGCTTTTGAGCGCAGACGACTTGGTTTTGACAGAAGGCAAGCGCTATGCGGCCTGTATCAACTGCGCCAGAATTTCTTCCCGGTGCAAATAAATCTTCCAAAATTTACCCCATTTGAGGGATGCGGAAGAAAGCGCGTCGGTTGTAGCATTCGCGTAAGGGAACCTCTAAAAATTCGTCATTCCCGCGCAGGCGGGAATCCAGCTTGTTGATTTGACTGGACTCCCGCTTTCGCGGGAGCGACGAAATATGAATTTTTAGAGGTGCCCATAAGCATCAAAAGAAAGTTGCCTATATATATCTAGACCTTTCGGCATATTGACGCCTGCTGGCAGAGGCGTATCTTGCTCTGTAAGTATTTTAAGGGGGTAACAAAATTGAATCAGCCGCCAATGAACGCACAACAGGCACTCTCTGCGAGCGATTATGCAACAGCGTTGCGCGAGTATCGCCTGCTTGCCGAGCAGGGCCATGCCTTCGCCAAACTCGCTCTTGGAATCATGTATGACCAGGGACAGGGTGTTTCCAAAGATGCCACGGAAGCGGCAAAGTGGTACCGGCTGGCAGCGGAACAAGGTGATGCGGATGCCCAATCCCGTCTCGGGATGATGTACAGAAAAGGGCAAGGCGTTTCCCAGGATGCCACGGAAGCGGCAAAGTGGTGCCGGCTGGCAGCGGAACAAGGTAACGCGGATGCCCAATATCACCTCGGGATGATGTATAGAAAAGGACAAGGCGTTCCCCAGGATAAAAGTGAAGCGGTAAAGTGGTATCAACTGGCAGCGGAACAAGTGAACCCCACAACCCAACCCAGTGCGCAAGCGCCTGTCAGGTACGTCAGCTTGGCGGCACGGACATAGTGGAATGCCTGATGGAAGAATTTGCCTGTGAATGGGCAATTCCTTTGGGTTATGCAAGTTTTTGCAAGCACCCCTCTGCTGGCCGGTTTGTTAATTTAGCTCAGCCAGGACAGATTATCCTGATGAAAATTGCCGACTCTCCCATGAACACCGAACAGGCGATTGCCGCCGAGGTGCTTGCCGCGCTGGAAGCCGATAAACTGGACTTGCCTATCCTGCCCGACATGGCGCTCAAGATCCGGAATTTGCTCGACAACCCCAATGTCTCGGCAGACCATCTCGTGCGCTTGCTCTCTGCCGATCCGGTAATCTCCATGCACGTCATCAAGGCAGCCAACAGTGCGGCATTGTCGAATGGCCACCCGGTGGGAAATTTGCGTGATGCGATTTTCCGTATGGGTTACCGGATGCTGCGCAGCCTGGTAATGAACATCACCATGACCAAACTGTTTCAGGCCAGCAGCCCGCTCATCAACCAGCAACTGAAGAAACTATGGGAGCACAGCCGCGATGTGGCGGCAAACTGTTATGTGCTGGCAAGGCAGCACAGGCATCTCAGTCCGGAGCAGGCGATGTTGACAGGGCTGGTGCATGACATTGGCGCGCTGCCTCTGTGCCTTTATGCGGACCGCCATCATTCGTACCTTGACCAGGCAACACTGGAAGGGCTGATACGCAAATTTTCTGCAACCATCGGCACCAAGTTGCTGCAAGGCTGGAACTTTCCGGCCGAGTTGATTGAAGCCGTTTCTGGCCATGAGAACCTGCACCGCACAAACGATTCTGGCCTGGCGGATTATGTCGATATTGTGACGATGGCGAACCTGCAAATGCAGGAGACGGCAAAGTTCGTGGCATGGGAAAACGTCAGTGCTGCCGCGAGATTGGGTTACGACGCTGCGGGCTGCCAGGGCTTTTTATCCAGCCACGCAGACCAGCTTGCCGCGGCCCAAGGCATGCTGGCTCATCCATCTGTTTGTTGACCTGAAACGGCAGATAAACTGATCGATCCATAGAAAGCGAGAGGTCATCATGCAACTTCCGAAAGAGCTAAGCATTGGAAATAGACTCCTGGATTCCGAACACAAAAAATTGCACGATGCAATTAACATGATAACCACATCGGTTGAAGCGGGGGAGGTTGCTGCCCTGTCAGAGGCATTCCAACTGCTGGGAAATTATTTATGCGCTTATTTTGCGGTTGAGGAATAAATCGCGCAAGCAGTCAATTTTGACTTTACCCAGCACAGGCTGGCGCATCAGGGTTTGTTGAATAAATTTCAGCGCATAAAAGATGAGTTGTTGGCTAAAAATGGCCTGTGCTCCAAACCCGAGAAGGGGTGTTACATCCACTCCTTGCGGGGTTGCTTGATTCAACACATCAAGGCGGATGGCAAGCCGTTCAAGGCAGTGCTGGACACTTATTTATACGACTTCAAGCCTGGCTGTGCAGATGAAAACCCCGTCTTGCATGGAGTTGGGTGATGCTGCCGCCAAAGCAGTTTTTTCTTCCCAAGCATGGCTTCTTTTAGAGAAGAGTATCAAGAGCTTTTGCGCAAACAGTCATTAGGGAACCTCTAAAAATTCGTCATTCCCGCGCAGGCGGGAATCCAGCTTGTTGATTTGACTGGACTCCCGCTTTCGCGGGAGCGACGAAATATGAATTTTTAGAGGTGCCCATTAGATGAAAACTGCCCAACTTCAATGAGGAGTGCATATGCCGAAACCAACACCAGATGAAATAGAGCGTGGATTAACCGATGAAAATGCCTCGTTCAGGATGGTATTCGCAAATCGCAAAGATTACACCCCTACACCCGTGCAGATAGAACGCGGGTTAACCGATAAGAATGAGCTTGTCAGAATAGCGTTTGCAGGGCGTAGGGATTATACCCCGACACTGGCGCAAATAGAACGTGCGTTAACTGAGGAAGATGGCTCGTTTGGAATTTATTTTGCATGGCATTTGCAAAACGTAGAGATTGCACCTGGTATCAAGGTGCAGTTTGCATAACCTCTGACCATAGACGAAACGTTTTTGACAGAAGACATGCAGCGCTACGCGGGCCGTATCAACTGCGCCAGAATTTCTTCCCAGTGCACAAAGAGCGAGGGATATCCTTTGCCAGGCAACATGAATTTCCGTCTCAAGGGTACCTCTAAAAATTCATATTTCGTCGCTCCCGCGAAAGCGGGAGCCCAGTCAAATCAACAAGCTGGATTCCCGCCTGCGCGGGAATGACGAATTTTTAGAGGTTCCCTCAATACCGTCCAACAAAGAGCCCCGGTTCCCTGATGTCAGTACAAAATCGGAAGCAACCACTTCAACTCCGCCGCGTAGTGTTTGTGCATATTCCGCCTCGAATTCCGCCATGCGTTTATTAACCTCATTTTTGCCCCGTTCCGGCAAGGATGCGGACATTGCTTCCACCAGAGCGGCAGACGAAGGAGCGATAGCGGCGAATGTATTTCTTAATTCGCCCGGGTTGGCTTGGGCCAGCGCATATAGCCCGCCGACCATGGGCGATATGCCTTCCATCGCACCGGGCGCATCAAGTGGCGCGAGCGCACCGGACACTGCCGCTTTCGCCACCCGGTGGGGAGACCTGTAAGCTTATTCAATGCCTTGCTAATTTTATAGGGTGTAAGGATAATCAGCCTGTTAATCAAACCGGAAATGTAGTGAGCTTATGCAACAAATCTTTCTCGCGCGCCAGCCTATCGTTGATCGTAAGGAGAGCCTGTTCGCTTTCGAGTTGTTATTCCGCTCCGGGAATACGGCGGCAGCGGGTGTGCTGAACGATACCCACGCCACCGCGCAGGTGATGGTGAACGCGTTTGGGGAAATGGGTATCGCTGAAGTGCTTGGCGCTCACAAGGGGTTCATCAATCTGGATGCCACCTTCCTGTACAGTGACACGATCGAGTTGTTACCCAGGCAGCAAGTGGTGCTTGAGTTGCTGGAAACCATTGCTATCGATGACGCGGTCATCGCACGTTGCCACGAATTGAAAGCAATGGGATTCAGTCTGGCGTTGGACGATGTGCTGGAATTGCGCGACGAGATCGTGCCCTTGCTCAGTGTGGTGGATGTGGTCAAGCTGGATTTGATGCAGATCGATCCTGCCCTGTTGCCTGCGCTGGTAAAAAAATTTAAGCAATACCCGATAAAACTGCTGGCGGAGAAGGTGGAAGACCGCGAGCAGGCTCGCCGCTGCATGGAAATGGGCTTCGACATGTTTCAAGGCTACTATTTCGCCCGCCCTGAGACGCTTTCCGGCAAGCGTGCGGACCCTTCCAAGATAACGCTGTTGCGCATTCTCACGCTGATGTTGGGCGAGGCCGAGAACGAAAAAATCGTGGAGGCATTCAAGGAACATCCGACACTGGCCTACAACCTGATGCGCATGGTGAATTCTGTGGGCACCGGCCTGACCACCAAAATCAGTTCGCTCAGCCATGGCCTGATAGTGATGGGGCGCCGGCCGCTGCAGCGCTGGGTGCAATTGCTGCTGTATGCCTCCGGCAAAGGGGGGGAAGGTGCGGTCAGCCCGCTGATGCAGCTTGCCGCCACACGCGGCAAGCTGATGGAGCTGGTGGCGCAGCAAGTGCGCCCGTATGACCTCGAATATATCGATCGCGCGTTCATGGTGGGTATGCTGTCATTGCTCGACACCCTGATGAATGAACCGCTACCTGCGATCCTGGCGCGCATGAACCTGCACGAAGAGGTTGAGGCAGCGTTGCTGCAACGTAGCGGGGATCTCGGTGATATGCTGACGCTGTGCGAGAAACTCGAAGCGGGTGATATCGCAGCCGTGCAGGAAAGATTGCGCGCTCGCCCCGGCCTGACGGCGGAAATACTCAACAAGGTGCAACTGGAAGCGCTGGGATGGGCTAATAATATTGAAGTGTAGCAGGTTGCCCCAGCACAAGGCGTGATTATTGAGGTTTACATAATTGAAGACAGCGCCGCATCATCCGAAATGGAACCTGGGAAATAATAAAATTGCCACGTCATTCCCGCGAAAGCGGGAATCCAGTGGGTTTAAACAAAAGGCATTTTGTCTTGCTGGATTCCCGCTTTCGCGGGAATGACGGCAAGTGTGTCGCGAATTATGTAAAGATCGATAGTATAAAATAACGCTGTCTTAGAGCACCGATAACCCATGCATCCCACCCGTATTACTGCAACGCCTGAGCGTTTGCTCCGCGAGGAGGTGCTTGCCCTGCATGCCTACCATGTGCCGCCCGGCAACGGCATGGTCAAGCTGGATGCAATGGAAAACCCTTATCCGTTGCCGCCGCAACTGCGCGACGAGATCGCCCGTTTGGTGGCGGATGCCGCCATCAACCGCTACCCCGATGCCAGTGCACTGTGCCTGAAAGAAAAAATCCGCACCGTGTCCGGCCTGGCGCAGGATACGGGGCTGTTGCTTGGCAACGGTTCGGATGAAATCATTCAATTGCTTGCGCTGGCGCTCGCCAAGCCGGGCGCTACGCTGCTGAGCGTGGAACCGTCATTCGTGATGTACAAGATGATCGCGGCCTTCGCCGGCATGCAGTATATCGGGGTGCCGCTGGCGGAAGATTTCGCGCTGGATATATCTGCCATGCTGTCCGCCATTGAGTGCCATCAGCCCGCGCTGGTGTTCCTCGCCTATCCGAACAACCCCAGCGGCAATTTGTTCGATGCGGAAGATATTGAGCAACTCATCCTGGCTGCGCCCGGATTGGTGGTGGTGGACGAAGCCTATTACTCCTTTGCCAGCGCCAGCTTTCTTCCCATGCTGGCACGTTATCCCAATCTGCTGGTGATGCGCACTTTTTCCAAGCTCGGCATGGCCGGCTTGCGCCTGGGTTTTCTGGCGGGAAGTCCGGCGTGGCTGGCGCAGTTGGAAAAACTGCGCTTACCGTATAATATTGGCGTGCTGACGCAATTGGTGGCAGAAAAACTATTACAGCACCACGACGTATTGTTGCGGCAGGCAGAACAGATCAAGCAGGATCGGACATGGCTGTACGAGCGCCTGGTCGGGACGGTGGATGTGCGGGCATATCCGAGTGAGGCCAATTTTATTTTGTTTCATGTGGCGCACGCCGGTAAGGTTTTTGAGGGATTGAAGCAGCGCGGCGTGTTAATCAAGAACATGAATGGCGCACATACGGCCTTGGCCGGCTGCCTGCGTGTCACGGTGGGCACGCCGGAGGAGAACGAGTTGTTCATCCGGGCATTGCAGGAAAGTATTCATCAATCTAAAAATGATATTTAGTAGGGTGGGCTGTGCCCACCATGTCGGGCATAGCCCGACCTACATTTAGCTCCGGCTTAAATCGTTAAGGCAAAATCATGCGTAGTGCGCAAGTAACCCGCAACACCCTGGAAACCCAGATTAGCGTTAAGCTGAATCTGGACGGCAGCGGCAAGGCCACGTTCGATACCGGCTTGCCGTTTCTCGATCACATGCTCGACCAGGTTGCGCGCCACGGCATGGTTGATCTGAACATCGTCGCCAAGGGCGATCTGCACATCGACGCGCATCACACCGTCGAGGACATCGGCATCACGCTAGGCCAGGCATTCAACCAGGCGGTGGGCGACAAGAAAGGCTTGCGCCGCTATGGCCATGCCTATGTGCCGCTGGATGAGGCGTTGTCACGCGTGGTGCTGGATATTTCCGGCCGTCCCGGGCTGGTGTTTAACGTGGATTTTGCACGCTCCAATGTGGGCGAGTTCGATGTGGATCTGGTGCGTGAGTTTTTCCAGGGTTTCGTCAACCATGCGCTGGTGACGCTGCACATTGACAACCTTGCTGGCGACAACGCGCACCATCAGACGGAAACCGTGTTCAAGGCATTCGGACGCGCCCTGCGCATGGCGCTGGAGGTTGATCCGCGCATGGCAGGCATGATGCCATCCACCAAGGGAACCCTGTAGGGGATTGCGGAATGCGGAATCTGTCGAATGCTGATTGCGGAATGCTGATTGCGGAATGGGCGAGGGGTTTCATTCTGCAATCCGCACTCCGAATTCCGCATTGATTAAAATATGGTGGATATCGCGGTTGTAGACTACGGCATGGGAAACTTGCGCTCGGTGCAGCAGGCGTTGCGCACGGTGGCGCCGGATGCTTCCATCGCGGTAACCGCTGAACCGCATGAAGTTGCGCAAGCTGCGCGCGTGGTGTTCCCCGGCCAAGGCGCGATGCCGGACTGCATGCGCGAGCTGGATGCGCGCGGGTTGCGTGCGGCGGTGCTGCAAGCGGCACGCAGCAAGCCTTTCCTTGGTATTTGCATCGGGCTACAAATGTTGTTCGAGCACAGTGAGGAGGGTAATATTCCCGGCCTCGGTATTCTGCCAGGCAAGGTGGTGCGCTTCGCTGGTAATTTGCGCGATGAGCAGGGCGGCAAGCTAAAGGTACCGCACATGGGCTGGAACCAGGTGCACCACAAAACCCGCCCTCTCCTCAACCCTCTCCCCGAGGGAGAGGGAGCAATGGCCGCTTCCACCGTTGATGGAAGCCGAAAAGTTGATGAGCACCCTTTGTGGCAAGGCATTCCACAAGACGCGCGGTTTTATTTCGTGCACAGTTATTATGTGCAGCCGCTTGACGATGCGCTGGTGCAGGCCACCAGTTGTTATCCGCAGCCTTTCGTTTGCGCCGTGGCGCGTGATAATTTGTTTGCCGTGCAGTTTCACCCGGAAAAGAGCCAGAGCGCCGGACTGGTGTTGCTGCGGAATTTTGTGAATTGGAATCCTGTTGTGTGATTTCGGTATTTAATTTTTTTATTTCGTTCGATTGATAATGCTGCCATGCTGATTATTCCTGCGATTGATTTGAAAGATGGACATTGTGTACGCCTGCGCCAAGGCGTGATGGAAGGCGCCACGGTGTTTTCCGAAGACCCCGCCGCAATGGCATTGCGCTGGCTTGAACAGGGTGCACGCCGCCTGCACCTGGTTGACTTGAACGGCGCGTTTGCCGGCAAGCCGAAAAACGAGGCCGCTGTGCGCAGCATTGTGGCGGCTGTGGGGCTGGATGTGCCGATACAACTCGGCGGCGGCATCCGCGACCTGGAAACCATAGAACGCTACCTCGACATAGGAGTGACTTACGTCATCATCGGCACGGCGGCGGTCAAAGTGCCGGGCTTCTTGCACGAAGCCTGCGATGCCTTCCCCGGCCACATCATGGTGGGGCTGGATGCCAAGGCCGGCAAGGTGGCGGTGGATGGCTGGTCCAAGTTGACCGGGCATGATGTGCTCGATTTGGCCAAGCGTTTCGAAGGCTACGGCATCGAAGCCATCATTTACACCGACATCGGGCGCGACGGCATGTTGTCCGGCGTGAATATCCCCGCGACCGTGGAACTGGCGCGCGAACTCACGGTTCCCGTCATCGCCAGCGGCGGCATCACCAACCTCGAAGATGTGCGTGCGCTATGCGCGGTACAGGACGAGGGCATCACCGGCGCAATCACGGGCCGCGCCATCTACGAAGGCACGCTGGAATTCACTCCGGCGCAGGCGCTGGCCGACCAGCTCACCGAGGAAATGGGCGTAAAGATTTAAGCGGGTGCTTTACCCTTCCCCCTTCACAGAATGCTAGCCAAACGCATCATCCCCTGTCTGGACGTCACTGCCGGCCGCGTGGTCAAAGGAGTCAGTTTCGTCGAATTGCGCGACGCGGGCGATCCTGTGGAAATCGCGCGCCGCTACGACGAGCAGGGCGCGGACGAACTCACCTTCCTCGACATCACCGCCAGTTCCGATGACCGCGGTATCCTGTTCCGCATCATCGAGCAGGTGGCCGAGCAGGTATTCATTCCCCTTACCGTGGGTGGCGGGGTACGCCGGGTGGAAGACGTGCGCAACCTGCTCAACGCGGGCGCCGACAAGGTGAGCATCAACACCTCGGCGGTGCTCAATCCGCAGTTGGTGGCCGACGCAGCAGCACGCTATGGCTCGCAATGCATCGTGGTGGCAATAGACGCCAAGCAGATTGCGCCGGGCCATTGGGAGGTATTTACCCACGGTGGCCGCAAAGCTACCGGGCTGGACGCGGTAGAATGGGCAAAGAACATGCAAGGCTTGGGCGCAGGTGAGATTTTGCTGACCAGCATGGACAGGGACGGGCAAAAAACCGGTTTCGACTTGGCGCTGACGCGAGCCGTGACCGATGCGCTGGAAATCCCGGTGATCGCCAGCGGCGGCGTGGGCAATCTGCAACACCTGGTGGATGGCGTGAAACTCGGCGGCGCGGATGCGGTGCTGGCGGCGAGTATTTTTCACTATGGCGAGTACACCGTGCGGCAGGCGAAAGAGTTTATGGCGCAACAGGGTATAGAAGTGAGATTATGAAAATCCCTTGCGCAACATTTGCAAGCGCAGCGGTTGCACGGAGGGTTTTATGACTGATAGCTGGCTGAACAAGGTGAACTGGGCGGCGGACGGGCTGGTGCCGGCTATCGCACAGGATGCCTCCACCGGGCGTGTGCTGATGATGGCGTGGATGGATCGCGAAGCGCTCAAGCGCACCGTCCAGTCCGGCGAAGCGGTATACTGGTCGCGTTCGCGCAAGAAGCTTTGGCACAAAGGCGAGGAATCCGGACATGTACAGCGGGTGAAGGAAATCTGCCTCGATTGCGACGGTGATGCGGTGTTGCTGTTGGTCGAGCAGCGCGGCGGCATTGCTTGCCACACCGGACGCGCGAGCTGTTTTTTCAGCCGCCTGGAGAATGGGCAGTGGGTGGAAACCGATACAGTGCTTAAAGCACCGGAGGACATTTACAAGAAATGAACGACATCCTGCAACGGCTGACTGAAACGCTACAGGTGCGCAAACAGGCTGCGCCGGATAGTTCTTATGTCGCAAAGCTGTTCAGCAAGGGCGAGGACGCCATCCTGAAAAAAATCGGCGAGGAAGCCACCGAAGTGCTGCTGGCGGCCAAGGGCGGCGACAAGACCCATCTGGTGTACGAAACCGCCGACCTGTGGTTTCATTGCATGGTGCTGCTGGCGCAACATGGCTTGAGCGCAGACGATGTATTGAATGAGCTGGCGCGGCGCGAGGGCGTCTCGGGTATCGCCGAAAAGGATAGCCGGAAAAAGGATTGAAGGGTGCCTCTAAAAATCCAGAGTTTGCCCAAATGCAAGGCGCGGGGAAAATTTCGCCGCGCCGCATATGTGTGATATGTAAGCAAGAAATTTTTTACGCAACGCAGCATAACCAGCGACTTGGCTGTCGTCTTTTGACAGCCTAGTCGAATGGCTAGTAGTTACATCAGTTGGGATGAAATCTGGATTTTTAGAGGTGTCCTGGGCATGAGCGACTGTATTTTCTGTAGAATCGCGCGCGGCGAAATTCCCAGCCGCAAGGTGTATGAAGACGACGAGCTATTTGCCTTCCACGACATCCACCCCGCCGCGCCGGTGCATTTCATGCTGGTTCCAAAATTGCATGTGGCATCGCTGATGGAAGCCGACAGCAGCCACGCCGCACTGCTTGGCAAAATGTTGTTGCTGGCGCCCAGGCTGGCAAGGGAACAGGGGCTGGACAACGGCTTCCGCACCGTCATCAACACCGGCAAGGATGGCGGGCAGGAAGTGTTTCACCTGCACATCCACATCATCGGCGGCGGCCATATTCCGCCCATGGTGCGGCGCGAATAATGTGACTCAATTTTCAGGAGAAATAAAATGGGTGGACTCAGCATTTGGCACTGGTTGATTGTTTTGCTGGTCGTCGTATTGATTTTCGGCACCAAGAAATTGCGCAACATGGGCAGCGATCTGGGCGGCGCGGTAAAGGGCTTCAAGGAAGGTATGAAGAGCGATGAAGAGACGCCCAAGCAAGTGCAGGGCGGGCACACCATCGAAGGCGAAGTAAAGGACAAGACCCACACCAACGTATAACAGGATGTTGAAAAACTACTGATAAAAACAACTAGCCATCTGACTAAGTTGGTAAACCACACCAACCAAGTCATTGGTTATGCGCTTCGGCAGAACTTCGTTGCTCAAGGACTTAAAATGCTCATTTACTCAAATGTAAATTCCGCTTTTTGCGAGTTGGGCGACAGGCCGCCCATCCCTGCCAAACCCGCTTCGTCCATTCGCGCCTTGTTCTGCCATCGCTCGCTACGTTTTTCAACACCCTGTTAAAATTTTATCACCATGTTTGGGATAGATTTCTCAGAGCTGATGGTAATCCTGGTGGTGGCCCTCATCGTCATCGGCCCGGAGCGCCTGCCCAAGGTGGCGCGCACCATCGGCCTCCTGTGGGGGCGCGCGCAGCGCTACGTCAACAGCGTCAAGGCCGACATCGCGCGCGAAATGCCGATGGAAGAATTCCACCAGTTGCAGCAAAAGGTGAATCAGGAGGTTCTTCATGCCGAACAAGCGGCAAATCAAATCACGCAGGCCATGGACCAGCAGGCACAACAACTCAATAGCGCCGTAGCGCAACCCGTACCGCAAACCACCGTGCAACAGGTGCGAACTGAATTGTCACCCGAGGCGCAGAAAAAATTCCCCGTTGACTAATGGACAACAGTGACAGCTTCATCGCCCACCTGATTGAGCTGCGCACCCGCCTGCTGCATTCCCTGGCGGCGCTGCTGCTGACATTCATTTGCCTGTTCCCATGGGCGGCCGACCTTTATGCGCTGCTCGCGCGGCCGTTGCTCGCCAAGTTGCCCAAGGGCGGGCAGATGATTGCCACCGACGTCACCACCCCGTTTTTCGTGCCGCTCAAAGTGGCGCTGATGGCCGCGTTCCTGATTGCCCTGCCTTACATCCTGTACCAGGTGTGGCGTTTCGTTGCACCCGGTTTATATACACATGAAAAACGTTTGGTGTGGCCGCTGATTATCACCAGCACCGGGCTGTTTTTTTGCGGTATGGCCTTTGCCTATTTCGCCGTATTTCCCGTGGTGTTCGGTTTCATCACCGCCTCTGCCCCACAGGGGGTGGCAGTGATGACCGACATCGATAAGTACCTGAGCTTTGTGCTGAATATGTTCGTCGCTTTCGGCTTGACCTTCCAGGTGCCGATTGCGGTGGTGGTGCTGGTCAGGATGGGTGTTGTGACTACCGGCAAGCTCAGGGAAATCCGCCCCTATGTGATTGTCGGCGCCTTCGTCGTCGGCGCCATCTTTACCCCGCCGGACGTGGTGTCGCAGTTCATGCTGGCGATGCCGTTGTGGTTGCTGTATGAAGCGGGTATCGTGGTGGCGGGCTGGATGAAGAAACCGGGTTAGGAAATTTCTGCTTCCCCGGTTCTGGAATTACTCCTGTGGCTTTGGCCTTGGCCTCGGACGCTTGCCAACCATCACCTGCACCACCACTTCGCGCTGGTTGCGCAGCAGCTTGAGCACGGCGACCTTGCCGGGCGGCAGGGCGGAAATGGTTTCCAGCATGGCGTTGGAATCGGTCAGCGGCTTGTTGTCCACCGTAATCAGGATGTCGCCCGCCCTGATGCCGGCCTGATCCGCCGGGCTGTTGCGCACCACTTCGGAAATCAGCACACCCTGCGTATCGCCGAGCTTGAACGATTCCGCCAGTTCCGGTGTGAGTTCCTGCACCGCCACGCCTATCCAGCCGCGCGTCACCGAGCCGTTCTGGATGATCTGTTCCATGATCTTTTTCGCCGTGCTGATGGGGATGGCGAAGCCGATGCCGAGCGAGCCGCCGCTGGGCGAATAGATGGCGCTGTTGATGCCGATCAGGTTGCCGTTCACATCCACCAGCGCGCCGCCGGAATTGCCGGGGTTGATGGCGGCATCGGTCTGGATGAAATTCTCGAAGGTGTTCAGCCCGAGATGGTTGCGCTTCAGTGCGCTGATGATGCCCATGGTCACCGTTTGCCCCACGTCGAACGGGTTGCCGATGGCGAGCACGATGTCGCCCACCTGCGCCTGGTCGGCATGGGCAAAGGTGATGGCGGGTATGGCACCGGGCAGGTCTATCTTGATCACGGCGAGGTCAGTCTCCGGATCGGAGCCGATGATGCGCCCCTTGGCCTTGCGCCCATCGGCCAGCGCCACTTCGATCTGGTCGGCGGCCTCAATCACATGATGGTTGGTGAGGATGTAGCCGTTATGGCTGACGATGACGCCGGAGCCCAAACCCGAGCTTTTCTGCATCGCGCCTTCCTCGTCTAACTGGTCGCCGAAAAAGAAGCGGAAGCGCGGGTCTTCCATGAAAGGGTTGTTGGGGATTTTTACCGTGCTGCTGGTAAAAATATTCACCACCGCAGGCATGACTTTCTTTGCCGCCGCGCTGAAGCCTGTTGCAGGTATTTTGCCGCCGCTATCCGGCGCATTCTCGTAGAGTGTCACCACGCCGCTGCGCGCCGCGCTTGGCAGCAGGCCGGGTTTGAGCGTATGGATGATGAACAGCACGGCCAGCCCGATGGTGGTGGCCTGTGCGAACAAGAGCCAGAATTTACGCATGGTATGATGAAATCACTAAGTTAAATGGTGAGGGCAATATGCTATTGAACGAGTTGCGCGATTATATCGGAAGCCTGCTGGAAATCAGCCGTTTTCGCGATTATTCCCCAAACGGGGTGCAGGTGGAGGGGAAAGCGCAGGTGCAACGCATCGCCAGCGGGGTGACGGCCTCGCAACGCCTGCTGGAAGCGGCCACCGCATGGGGCGCAGATGCCATCCTGGTGCATCACGGTTATTTCTGGCGCAGCGAAGATGCGACGATTACCGGTATCAAGAAGCGCCGCATCGCACATTTGTTGCAACACGATGTGAGCCTGCTGGCCTACCACCTGCCGCTGGATGCGCATGCCGAACTTGGCAACAATGCGCAACTCGGCAAGCGGCTGGGCTTTGTGGAACAGGGCCGCTTCGGCGAACAGGACATTGCCTGCCACGGCGAGTTGGCGCAGCCACAAATGCTGGCGCAACTCTCCGCGTACATCGAGGGTGTCTTGCAGCGTGCGCCGCAAGTAATTGGCGATGGCGGCCGCACCATCCGCCGCATAGCATGGTGCAGCGGCGGGGCGCAAGGCTATTTCGAGGCAGCCGTGGCGCTGGGCGTGGACGCATTCCTGACCGGCGAAATTTCCGAACAGAATGTGCATGTGGCGCAGGAAACCGGCGTAGCCTTCATCGCGGCGGGGCATCATGCTACAGAGCGCTATGGTGTGCGGGCACTGGGCGAACACCTCGCGGCCCGCTTCGGCGTGGAGCACTGTTTTTTTGATATGGATAACCCGGTTTAATACTTGCCGACGCAGGGTGTTTTTTCAAACAGCTTCTTAAAGTTTTCCAAACAATGCCGATATCAGATGCAAGGGGTAACAATTTGGAGTTTTAAACTGAGCGAGGTGGATCATGATTACTTTTACCGTGTTGGGATTTGTGACTGAAGGCGGGAAGTATTTTGATTTTAACCTCGATATCTTTGCCGAGTCGCCCATGGATGCTATGGAAAAAGCATTAAGGCAGCATTCAAATCTGGTTGTGTCGAGTGTATATAGGGCTTGCACGGGAAGGTTCGTCGATTACTAGCAGTGCCTCATAATTAGTTTTGCTCTCTAAAAGGCCGTTCGTGCAAGCATGGATGGCCTTCGGTGTGTTCAGCATGGCAGGCTAAACAAGCCAATCTCCCCGCACTTTCTTCGTTACGCCTTCGCCACCCCCCGCGCAACTAAGGTACAAACTTGCTCGTGGGCCAGGTGCTATTGTGTCACGCGGATATTTTTACCATGCAGATTGACACCATGTGACACGGGAGCGATTGAAGCAATTGCATGCGCTGCGTCATCCACGCGGATGAGTATTGCCATATCTCCTTTTGAGATATAATTGCCCCATGCATATCATCACCCATCGCCGGATTGTGGCGGCACAGAAAGCGCATCCGCAGTGCGCCAGTGCGCTGGATCAGTGGTATCGCCTTTGCAAAAAAGCCGAGTGGCACAATTTTGCAGAGTTGCGGACGCTCTTTCCCTGCACCGATAAAGTGGGCGATGTATTTGTGTTCGACATCGGAGGAAACAATCTGCGCCTGATTGCGGCGATTCACTTCAACACGGGGCGATTGTTTATCCGGGCAGTATTGACGCACAAGGAATATGACCAAGGAGGCTGGAAATGAACGCACGGCTTAAAGCAGCAATACAACACTGGAGCTATGTCGCGCCAGTGCTGCAACCGGCGCGCAATGAGAAAGAATATGCCGCTCTGGTCGAGGCGCTCAATGCGGCACTCGATGCGGGCGGTGCTAATGAAAAGCACCCCCTCGCCCGGTTGGCAGAGTATCTGGGCGACCTGGTTTCCGAATACGAAGCCAAAGACAAAATGCCGCCAGCAGCGACAGGCGCCGAGGTTTTGCGTTACCTGATGCAGCGCGATAACTTGCGCCAGATTGACCTGCCTGAGCTGGGTAGCCAGGGCGTCGTGTCCGAATTGCTGTCCGGGCGACGCGATTTCAATGCCCGTCAAGCCAAAGCGTTGGCAGCACGATTTGGAGTTTCGGCGGCGATGTTTTTGTAAGAGACCTTAGAGTTAGACTTGATTAACGCCGCTGCTATGCTACGAATCTAGACCTGACCGTTCGCAGTAACAGCAGTAAATCTAGCGGGTTGAAGTCCCGTCCGGGGAGTTGTCCGTACACCCCGGTAGCATGAGGAAGCGGCATCGTGGTAACACGGGGTCGTGAGTTTCCAAACAGCAAGAGAGCAGGCCGTAACGCAAGTGAACCTAGATTGGGTATCTATGAAGTGCTAGACACGTTAACCTTGCCATTTGCTTCTCGCACACGAATTATCGTCCCTTGAGAAACGCCAGCCATATTTCCGGTCGGAGGTTCAACGTAATCAGCTTCGACCCGGTATCGAGCATACTTTTGCGCAAGCTTGGCAATCCCTGCTGATTCTTCCGATGAGAAAACAAGAGTATCGGGTACACTTCGCAGCCAAACGGTTGATGTGCTTGGCTTCTGCAGGCTTAATTTTGCCACGTTTAATGACACCCTTGGGCGATGCCTGTAAGTTCGCCGGAATATTTTCAAGGTCGAAAAAATTATGATCCAGATTGTTATAGGTCACGCACAGACAAAGATGCGGAGTAATGGGTAGAAAGCGAGTTACTGGTTCGCCCGGCATTCCTGAATATTCGATTGCCACAGGATTGTCGCTCGTTATAAATGGTTGTTCTGTTTCGTTCGAGATCAATAGCCAATCTTGGTTATAGGTTAACAATGCATTCGCCAATAGCTGTTTTGTGATTTTTGCCTTTATGTAATTCGGATCAGTTTCCAGTTTTAGCTTGCCCTGCGCGTGTTGGTTATAGAACTGCACGGCAACTCGCCTCCATGACGGCGTACAAGTCATCAGATTTGCCATGTATGCGGAAACCACGAATTTTTCGCTATCTGAGACCGTTCCACCAAGGATGTTTTCAATGGAGGTATTCCAGTGCGGTTCGAATATTTTTCGAAAGTCGCCTAGCAGTTCAGGATGATCGAGGAAGGATGGATTTAGGTCGCCGTCCCATTCGTGACAAACATCCTTTGGCCAGCATGGAAACTTTGCACCATCAGACTTACTGTAAGCGTGAAGCATTCCTCCGAGCTTGGTATCGCCGAAATGCTTTAAATAAGTCCGAGCTACGTAATGGTCGTTTGGCATGAGATGTTGAGGATACAACTATTTATTTAACCTGCCCCCGCTCAATACTACTAACCCCCACCATCTTGCAGTTCCGAGCAGAACAAAGGTGACAGATTTATTTTTTTATATGCACACGCACTTTTAAAATTCAGGCTCCGAAAATATCTGAATGAGTACCCGTGTGGACGAGCCAGAGGTTTGCGTCATCGGTTTTGTAGAGCAGCAGCCAGTCTGGCTCAATGTGCAAATCGCGGTAATTTCTCCAGTCGCCCTTTAGCGGGTGGTCTTTGAGTTCGCGCGGTAGAGGTTGGCGTGTTGCCAGCAGTTCAATGGCTGCACGCAGCTTCGCTGTGTCTTTGCCGCGCCGTATTGCAAGCGCCACGGCCTTGTCGAATTTGTGGGTGGTATGGGCTGTGCGCGGTGGTTCCATCAGATGCCGAGCGTGCGGTACAGGTCGGCGGTGCTGGCGTGGGTCGTGACTTCGCCCCGCTCGACGGCTTCAATCGCCGCGATGGTTTCCGCGTTCGGCATTTCCTGGCGGGCGATGTACGAACGCATCAAGTCGCGCACGATCTGCGCGGCGGGGCGGTGCATGGTTGCCGCCACCGCCATGAATTGGTCGCGTAATTCCGGCTCCATCTTGATGGACATTTGTACTTCCTTGGTCATGGTCGTCTTCCTGTGTCGGATGGGATTGGTGGCAATCTAATGGATGCCTTGTGTGGTGTCAATAGGTATCTAACAGATACCTCGTTGCGCGAATGGCAACCAAGGATGGTTACCCCAGTAGAGCCGCTATTTCACCTGCCCCCGCTCAATACTAACCCCCACCATCTTGCAGTTGCGTATCGCTTGCAACTTGGCGATGCTGACCTTGACCCACGGGGCGTTGAAGTCCTTGAGAATGATTTGCGCGATGTGCTCGGCCAGAGTTTCCAGCAGCGAAAAATGCCCCTCGCTCAGCATGGTCTGGATGTGTTGCGCGACCTGTGCGTAATCCAGCGCGTCGTTGATGTCGTCGCTCTGACAGGCGCGGCTGCTGGGAAGGGCGATTTCCAGGTCGAGTTGCAGGGTTTGCGGCACGCGCTTTTCCCATTCGTACACGCCGATAAGCGTTTCGACTTTGAGTTCGCGCAGAAAGATGATGTCCATCGCTATTAGTAAAGAATGGCGTAAAATTCGCCGCTCTTCATTTTAAGATATTATCGATGATGACCTTGGTTTTTGTTGCGTGCGCCTATCTATTGGGTTCGGTTTCCTTTGCGGTGTTGATGAGCAAGATATTTGGTTTGCCCGACCCGCGCACTTACGGCTCGAACAACCCGGGCGCGACCAATGTGCTGCGTAGCGGCAAGAAAGCGGCGGCGGCGCTAACTTTGCTGGGCGATGCGGCAAAAGGCTGGCTGGCGGTCTGGCTGACGCAGCATTTTGTACCAGATGGCAGCGCTCTGCTGTTAGTTGCAGCAGTGGCGCTGGCTGTGTTTCTCGGTCACGTGTTCCCCATTTTTTTGCGCTTCAAGGGCGGCAAGGGGGTGGCTACGGCGCTGGGCGTGTTGCTGGCGTTGAACATCTGGATGGGGTTGGCGGCATTGGCAACCTGGCTACTGGTGGCATCGGTGTTCCGCCTGTCTTCACTGGCGGCTTTGTCTGCCGCCGTCGGCGCACCAATCTATGCGATGCTGCTGGGCTTGCCGCATGAGTGGGTGCTGGCATCAGGCATCATATCGTTATTGTTGATCTGGCGGCACAAGAGCAATATCAAGAATCTGCTGGCGGGCAAAGAGTCGCGCATTGGTAAACGCGATGCTGCTCAATAAATTATCTCTGCCAAATCCCAGCGCGGCTTGACGTTGAAACGATAGTCGCGTTTTGCCTCTTGCTGTTGTAAGCGCAGCGCCCCGGCGAAGGCAATCATTGCGCCGTTGTCGGTGCAAAATTCCAGGTCAGGATAAAACACACGGAAGCCTCGCTTATTTGCCGTTTGGTCAAGTTGCGCGCGTAGCCGCTGGTTTGCGCCTACTCCGCCGGCAACTACCAGTTGTTTAAGCCCAGTCTGTTTGAGTGCCGAGAGCGACTTGCTGACCAGCACCTCTACAATAGCTTCCTGTACGGCATGGGCGATGTCGGCTCGGGTTTGCTCAGCCATGCTTTGTTCGTCTGGGCTTTGCCCGTCCAGTTCGTGTAGCCGGGTAAGGGTGAGCACGGCGGTCTTCAGCCCGCTGAAACTGAAATCCAGATCACCGCTGTGCAGCATCGGGCGCGGCAGCTTGAAACGCCACGGCTGTCCGCGAGTGGCTAGCTTTGCCAACTCCGGCCCGCCTGGGTAATCCAGGCCGAGCAGCTTGGCGCTCTTGTCGAAGGCCTCGCCTGCGGCGTCGTCCAGCGTTTCACCCAGCAAATCATATTTCCCCACGCCATCCACGCGCATGAGTTGGGTGTGTCCGCCGGAGACTAATAACGCGACGAAAGGGAATTCCGGTGCGGGGTCGGAAAGCAGGGGTGATAACAGATGCCCTTCAAGATGATGGATGCCAATGGCTGGTACATCCAGCGCATAAGCCAGCGCACAGGCGATGCTGGCGCCCACTAACAGGGCTCCGGACAGCCCCGGCCCTTGCGTGTAGGCGATGGCATCCACGTCTTGCAATTGGCACCCAGCTTCTTGCGCCACGGCGCGAATCAGCGGCAGCACATGGCGGATGTGGTCGCGTGACGCCAATTCTGGCACTACTCCCCCATATTCGCTATGCATGGCAACCTGAGTGTGCAGGGCGTGTGCCAGCAGCCCGCGCTCGCCGTGGTACAGCGCGACACCGGTTTCATCGCAAGAGCTTTCAATTCCAAGAATTAGTTTCACGTTCTAAGTTGTCTAAATTACTTATATATTGTAGCTGGTTTGCAAGGCTGGACGGAGGATGCGCCGGGTTCGTGCCTGAGTGTAGTAATAATTTTCATAAAGTACTTGACCATCGTTTTCTGCTCTGTATAATGCGCCCCTCTCGCTGCCACGGCAGCCCGTTCTTTAAAAGTTTACAGACAACCGACGAGTGTGGGTATGTGCGTTGAGGAGTTGAAATTTTCGTGGTTTATGCCATGGAAATTTTAATGACTCAAGACACAAAGAAGTAACTCACATGAAGTCGAAATATAGAAATGTAATTCGCTTTGAGTGAGATCAATTTGCCTGTCAAAGGGTGAATTAAAAATTGCTAGAAGATTGAACTGAAGAGTTTGATCCTGGCTCAGATTGAACGCTGGCGGCATGCTTTACACATGCAAGTCGAACGGCAGCACGGGGGCAACCCTGGTGGCGAGTGGCGAACGGGTGAGTAATATATCGGAACATGTCCGGAAGTGGGGGATAACGTAGCGAAAGTTACGCTAATACCGCATATGCCCTGAGGGGGAAAGGAGGGGATCGCAAGACCTTTCGCTTTCGGAGTGGCCGATATCAGATTAGCTAGTTGGTGGGGTAAAGGCCTACCAAGGCAACGATCTGTAGCTGGTCTGAGAGGACGACCAGCCACACTGGGACTGAGACACGGCCCAGACTCCTACGGGAGGCAGCAGTGGGGAATTTTGGACAATGGGGGCAACCCTGATCCAGCCATGCCGCGTGAGTGAAGAAGGCCTTCGGGTTGTAAAGCTCTTTCAGCCGGAAAGAAATCGTGCAACCTAATACGTTGTATGGATGACGGTACCGGAAGAAGAAGCACCGGCTAACTACGTGCCAGCAGCCGCGGTAATACGTAGGGTGCGAGCGTTAATCGGAATTACTGGGCGTAAAGCGTGCGCAGGCGGTTTTGTAAGACAGATGTGAAATCCCCGGGCTTAACCTGGGAACTGCATTTGTGACTGCAAGGCTAGAGTACGGCAGAGGGGGGTAGAATTCCACGTGTAGCAGTGAAATGCGTAGATATGTGGAGGAATACCGATGGCGAAGGCAGCCCCCTGGGTCGATACTGACGCTCATGCACGAAAGCGTGGGGAGCAAACAGGATTAGATACCCTGGTAGTCCACGCCCTAAACGATGTCAACTAGGTGTTGGGG
>Ga0315281_10001314_pt1 | contig 36468 bp, 42 predicted proteins | sample YL17G07_0_MG_FD_204540 | JGI IMG/M metagenome (GOLD analysis project Ga0315281, IMG submission 204540) | Sediment microbial communities from Yellowstone Lake, YNP, Wyoming, USA - YL17G07_0 | ecosystem: Environmental > Aquatic > Freshwater > Lake > Sediment | place: USA: Wyoming | collected...
GCTGCTCTCCGACCCGGACGCCAACCAACGGCGCGGTGCGGAACAGGCGCTCGGTCTCAAAACCTTCCCTGCCAATACCGCACTGGCCGCGGCGGTGGACGTGCTGGTGCTGGCGGTAAAACCCCAATCGCTGCAAGCGGTGGCCGAAGAAATCGCGACAACTGTTCAGAAGAAACGGCCGCTCGTGGTATCCATCGCCGCCGGCATCCGCGTGGATGACATTGAGCGCTGGCTGGGCGGAAACCTGCCGATCGTGCGCGTCATGCCCAATACCGCGGCACTCATTGGCAGTGGCGCCACCGGGTTATACGCCAACGCACGTGTGACTGAAACGCAGCATGACACGGCTGAATCCATTCTGCGTGCCGTGGGTGTTACCGTCTGGGTACAGGACGAAGCCCAGATCGACACCGTAACGGCCATCTCCGGCAGTGGTCCGGCATACTTCTTTCTGGTCATGGAAGTTCTTGAGAAGGCAGCGATCAAACACGGTCTCGACCCCAAAACCGCACGCCTGCTCACGCTGGAGACCGCCTACGGTGCCGCCAAAATGGCGCTCGAAGGTGGCGAAGAGCCGGCTCAGCTGCGTAAGCGCGTAACCTCGCCCGGCGGCACCACCGAAAAAGCCGTACAGACACTGGAAGCCGGGCAGATCGAGCGAATTTTCGATGACGCCGTGGTTGCCGCCATGCAGCGCGCACGCGAACTCGCCGACCTGTTCAGTAAATAGAACAAAAAAGGGCCACACATGGGTTACTTCACCAACGCCGGGCTGTTCCTGCTCAATGTCGTTTTCGGACTTTACATCTTTGCGGTGTTGCTGCGCTTCCTGTTGCAGCTGGTGCGAGCCGATTTCTACAATCCAATCGCCCAGTTTCTGGTGGCCATTACCAATCCGCCGCTCAAACCACTGCGGCGTGTAATACCGGGCCTGTACGGCATCGATTTCGCGTCGGTGGTTTTGCTCTTGCTGCTGGAGCTGGTTTTCCAGGCCCTGCTCGCCATGCTGCTGAATCAGGCGTTTGCGTTCGCCACGCTATTCGTACGGGGGATTTTCGATCTGCTGCACAGCACCCTCAACGTCTACTTGTTCGGTATTCTGATCATGGTGTTCATGAGCTGGATCAACCCCTACCCCAATGCCCTGAGCCAACTACTGGGCCGGCTCACCGAACCGCTGCTGCGACCGGCTCGCCAGAAGATCCCGCCGTTCTCCGGAATCGATCTGTCGCCCATGGTGGTAATGGTCGGCATTGCGCTGGTGCAGATGGCGCTGCCCTATCTTGAGCGTGGCACGCTCGATCTCTTGCGCTGACCTGCCCGGTCCGGCGCGCTGGGATGGTGCCGACCTGATCCTGCGCGTGCAGGTGCAGCCACGCGCCAGCTGTAACGAATTCGCCGGAATCCACGCCGGCGCCGTCAAGATCCGCCTCACTTCCCCACCGGTGGACGGCAAGGCCAATGCCGCCCTGATTGCATTTCTGGCCGAGGCCTTCGGTGTGGCCAAATGCCAGGTGACACTGGTGAAGGGCGATACCGGGCGCTCCAAACAGCTGCGCATCCAGGCACCGCAGCGTTTCCCGCACGGTTTGCCGGATCCGCCTGCGCGTCCGGTTTGATCTACACTGTAATCATCACGGCGACTCGCTGCAGCAGGCAAATCGCCCAGAAATCCAGTGACTTCCAGGTGCTATCGCCACAGGCGATGGCAATACGCAGCGCCATGATCGACTTCAACAGTCTTGCCCGACGGCTCTCCGCCTATAAAAGGTGGTGTGAAGGGCTGGCCGACACCATCCGCGAATACCAGCACTGGATGGAACAGAACGGCCTGGCCGAGGGGACAGAAGACCTGCGTGTCTATGAACTCATGGACATGCTCCGGTCCGACAAGATCACGGTGGCGCTGGTCGCCGAGTTTTCGCGTGGAAAAACCGAACTCATCAACGCCATTTTTTTCGCCGACTACAAGCAGCGCCTGCTGCCGTCCGAAGCCGGGCGCACCACCATGTGCCCAACCGAATTGCTGTACGACGACAAACTGGGGCCATGCATCCGTCTGCTGCCGATCGAGACGCGTGCCTCCAACATTACCATCGCCGAATACAAGCGTACGCCGGTGCAGTGGACCACGCTCGCGCTCGATCTCGAATCACCCAAACAGATGACCGAGACACTGCGAGAAATTATGAAAACCAAACCGGTGCCGGTGCGCGAGGCACAGAAGCTTGGCCTGTACCACCCGACACCGGAGATCCCGGCACAGGCCAATGGACTGATCGACATCCCGGTATGGCGGCACGCGATCATCAACTACCCGAACCCGCTGCTCAAACAGGGGCTCGTGATCCTGGATACGCCCGGTTTGAACGCACTGGGAACCGAACCGGAACTCACCATGGGCATGCTACCCAAGGCACAGGCGGTGCTGTTCCTGCTGGCGGCCGATACCGGTGTAACCAAGTCCGACATGGAGGTATGGCAACAGCACGTATGCAATGCGCGCGGCACTGGCCACAACGGTTGCATCGCCGTGCTCAACAAGATCGACACCCTGTGGGACGAATTGCGTGATGACGCCGCCGTGAGCGCCACCATCGCGCGTCAGGCGGATGACACGGCGCGCGCCCTGGGCATCGATCGGGGCCAGGTGTTTCCGGTATCGGCGCAGAAAGGCCTGCTTGGCAAGATCAAGGCTGATCATGCGCTGCTCGAAAAGAGCGGGCTGCTGGCGCTCGAGATCAAACTGTCAGAGGACATCATCCCGTCACGTCAACGCTATGTGCGCGAGCGCGTGGCGCGCGAGATCGGCAATATTGTCGAGGCCACCGAGGCCACCGTGGAGGCGCGACTCACCGCCACCGAGAACCAGATCACTGAACTCAAGGCGCTCGGTGGCAAGAACCTGGACATGATCCAGGCGATGATTCAGCGCATGCGCGAGGAGCGCGATGCCTACGAGAGGAAACTCGAAAGTTTTCAGGCCACACGTGGAGTGCTGTCCGAACAGATACGTATACTGCTCGAAACACTCAGCCTCGCCGCGTTCGATGCGCTGATCGCCAATACGCGTCAGGATATGAAGGAATCCTGGACCACGCATGGCCTCAAGGTCGGCATGGCCAGATTCTTCGATGGCGCCGGTGAGGTTATGGAAAAGGTCAACAAACAGGCGCATCAGATCAAGGGGCTAGTCGAAGCAGTGTACGGCAAGTTTCACGCCGAGCACGGCCTGCCAACAATCAGGCCGGCCAGTATCTCACTCCTGCCCTATCGCAGCCGCCTGCAGAAACTGCACGATGAGGCCGAAGCCTTCCGCAACAGCGCGGTCTTGCTGATCACCGAGGAACACTTCGTCATCTCGAAATTCTTCATCACCCTGGTGAGCAGGGCACGCGAGATCTATACCGACTGCAATACTGAGGCCAACGCCTGGAGCAAGGCGGTGCTCGCCCCGATCATGAACCAGCTGCGTGAGCACAAGGTCATGCTGGACAGGCGCCTTGAGAATCTGAAAAAAATACAGAGTAACCTTGATAGCCTGGGCAGCCGTATTACCGATCTCGAGGTCACGCGCGACCAGCTGCACAAGCAACAGGGTGCGGTGCGTGTAATGCTGGAGCGCATCAACCAGCCGCTGCCGGTACTCGACTGAATCCATCACCCGCATTTGCTGTCGGGCACGACGCTGTTTAGACTGCAGGCAGCATTCAACCCAGAAACAACATGTCCGGAAAAATATCCTCGTGGCGCGCGGTATGGCTGGCGATGCGCAGTTGGCGTACCGCCTCTGTCAGCCTGCTGTCATTTTCCTCTGGTCTGCCGCTCGGGCTGGTCTGGATCGCCATCCCGACCTGGCTGGCGCGCGCTGATGTCGACATCAAGGTAATTGGTCTGTTCACGCTCGCGCAGGCGCCATGGAGCTTCAAATTTCTTTGGTCGCCGCTGCTCGATCGTTACAGCCTGCCGGCGCTACCCTTTGGTCGCAAACTCGGCTGGACCCTGTTCTGGCAAATCGGACTGCTGATCACCACCCTTCTACTCGGCGGCGTCGCCACTCATCCGGATGCCATCTGGGTCATCGGTGCACTCACCTTTGCCATCGCCTTTGCTTCGGCCAGCCAGGACATCGTTGTCGATGCCTATGCAGTGGAAGTGCTGCGTCCGGAGGAACAGGGTGTCGCGGTCGGTGCACGTACGGCGCTCTACCGCGCAGCCATGTTCGTGTCGGGCGGCGCGGCCATCACGTTGGCCGGCCTGTGGTCGTGGCCGGTGGTGTTCGTGTTGATCGCATTGCTTTATCTGCCATTCATGCTGGTCGCCGCGTTGGCGCCGCGCCCCGAACTCGATCAGACCAGTGCCCCGATGTCACTGCGTGCCGCGGTATGGGAACCCTTTGTCAGTTTTCTCACCAAGGCGCGCGCCCTGGAGATACTGGCATTCGTTGTGCTGTACAAACTGGCCGACAACCTGGCCGGTGCACTGGTACGACCGTTTCTCGTGCAAATCGGTTACAACGATTTTGACGTCGGCATCGCCACGGCCACGATCGGACTGTTCGCCGCCCTGCTCGGCACCCTGCTCGGCGGCATACTGACCACGTCTATGGGCCTGGGCCATGCACTGTGGATGTTCGGCATCCTGCAAATTGCCTCCAACTTCGGTTACGTGCTGATCGCGGACATTGGAGTGGACCGGCCGCTGATGTATGGCGCCATGGCCTTTGAAAGCCTGACCAGCGGCATGGGCACCGGTGCATTCGGTGTTCTGCTGCTGCGCATGACCCAGAAACAATTTTCGGCGACTCAGTATGCGCTGTTCTCAAGTCTGTTCGCGTTACCACGCATTCTGGCCGGGCCGGCTACGGGGCTTGCTGTTGATGCGATGGGCTGGCACGACTTTTTTATTGTCACCATGGTGGTCGGCATACCGGGCATGGTGCTGTTGCAACGTTTCTCGCCGCTCGGCGTGCGCGATCCCGATATGGAGATACTCGCTACCGGTCATGGCATGCCGATAACGCACCGCGCTCTGGTGTTACGCGCCCTGATTGGCGGCACGCTGGGAACCGCCCTTGCCGCACTGGTTGCCGCGCTACTTGGGGCCTACAGGCATTTACACGCTGCACCGCAGGGGAACTTTGATCTGTGGACGCCGTTTGCGGCGCTGGTTACACCGCAAGGCGTTGGCGACTGGATGGAACTGGCGGGAATACTTCTGTTCGGTGCGCTCATGGCCCTCACCACCGCGGCCGCGGCCGCGGCCAAGGCGCGCAATTAAAAAAATGGTGGGCGCTGCGCGCCGCGCCGGACGGAAAAAACTGAAGTCAGCGCCGTAGCGTGTCGGTCGTTGAGATGGCCGCGATCTGGTCACCCTCCTGCATGCGCCGCGCGACCGCGATCACACTGCGTACTTTACCAAGCAACTCTTCCTTATTGATCGGCTTGGCGAGAAAACCCTTGGCACCGAGCCGAATCCCCCAGACACGATCAGAAACCTGTTCGGTCCCGCTCATCATAATGACCGGGATAGCGGCCGTGTCCGGATCATTGACCAGCGCGCGCGTGGCCTCGAAACCATTCATGTTCGGCATCACCACATCCATCAGAACAACGTCCGGGCGCTGGCGTTTGGTCATGGCGATGGCCTGGATACCATCGACCGCGGAATAGGTCAGATAACCTTCGCGTTCGAGCATTAACTGCAGGGCGCGCACGATGGTGCGCGAGTCATCGACAATCAGGACGGTTGCATCCTTGGTTGGCAGCACCGGTGAAGCGGACTGTTCATCCTTGTGCATGAGCATGCGCGTGAAGATGTTCTTGAGCGCAAGTTTTTCCATTTATCCGATTCCCCTGGCCCATTGGCCCTTCTGCATGGTTTCCGCCGTAGCGGCGGCGCACTCACTTTATAAATATACTCACCTCTGGACAGACCTGCAAACTGTGTGGGTACCCCCGATCGGTCCAGTCGTCACATTCGGCGACTATACACGTGCAACAGGCCACGTGCAGGTAGGTCTTCTCTGTATGCGGCCCGAAAACAGCCCTCATGGCATATGGAATTCGCAACATGATCGCCAACAATAGGGACACGCGTTCAACCAGGAGTTGGCCTACAATCAGCAATAAATAGAGTTAACTATGCATCTTTCCGCACATGACGTGGCAATGCATTCGGCACTGTTTCGCGACACCGCGAGTGCAGCAATACACGATGTGCTTGTGATTTGTCCGCAACGCCGGCTGCATGACCAGGAACCCCTGCTTACACCCGGGGTACCGAACCGAACCTTATACCTGCTGCTCTCAGGGACATTGCTGGTTCTGCTCGGCGGTGGCGACACGCCGGCCTCCATGACCATCGAACCGGGGGAATGTGTGGGCGAAATGTCGGTGATCGACGGCCAACGTGTGTCGGTACCTGTAGTAGCAGCAGGAGAATGCGAGCTGCTCGCCATCGATGTCGATGTTCTCTGGGATCTGGCCGGCCGGCATCCGATGGTGGCGCGCAACCTGCTGGCGATCATGGCCGAGCGGGTGCGTCACACCAACCAGTCACTGGCCGAGAGCCACCTACGCGCCGAAACCAGCCAGCGCGATGCCCTCACCGACGCACTGACCAGCGCTTTCAATCGCCGCTGGCTTGACGAAATACTGCCACGCTACCTGCAACGCGCACGCATTTCGCAACGGCCGTTTACCCTGGCGATGCTCGACCTGGATCATTTCAAACATTACAACGACACATGGGGACATGCTGGTGGTGATGCAGCGCTGCGTGCTACTGGCGGACTGCTGCGCACGCAGCTGCGTCCCTCCGATCAGGTGGCCCGATACGGTGGTGAAGAATTCTGCCTGCTGTTGCCCGACACAGGACTCGGCCATGCACGTATTGTTGCCGAACGCCTGGTACTGGCGACCGCACAACATCCGGTTCAAGCCGACGATGGCAGCACACTGCCGCCAGTTACCTTCTCGCTGGGACTTGCCATGCTTACCGGCGAACAAACCGCGGAGCAATTACTGAAGGCCGCCGATGCTGCACTTTATCGGGCAAAACAGGCGGGGCGCAATCGTTACGCTGTCTGATACAGACGATGGTACTTTGCCCGATGCGAGTACCTTACAGTTCGTAGTCGTAATCAACAATCAATGGCGCATGGTCGGAAAACTTCTTGTCCTTGTAGATTCGCTCCTTCTCCGCCTTCTTTGCGATACCGGGCGTGGCAATCTGGTAATCGATACGCCAGCCAACATTCTTGGCATAGGCCTGACCGCGGTTTGACCACCAGGTGTACTGATCAGGCTTGTCGTTGAGAGTTCGGAATACATCCACCCAGCCGAGATCATCAAACACCTGCGTTAGCCAGGCGCGCTCTTCAGGCAGAAAACCGGAATTTTTCTGATTGCTGCGCCAGTTCTTGAGATCGATTTCCTTGTGGGCGATGTTCCAGTCGCCACACAGGATGTACTCACGCCCGTCACGCCGCAGCTTCTTGAGTATCGGCAGGAAATGTTCCATAAAGCGATACTTGGATTCCTGACGGTGCGGCCCGGCGGAACCGGATGGCAGATACAGGGACACGACGCTGAGCTTGCCAAAGTCGGCCTGCACATAACGGCCCTCATCATCATGCTCTTTCGAACCGAAGCCAATATGCACCTTGTCCGGTTCACGCCGACAATAGAGAGCCACTCCGGAATAGCCCTTCTTCTCGGCACAATTGAAGTAGCCGTGATAACCTTTGGGGGCGCGCATCTCGTCAGTAAGATCGGCCTCTTGGGCCTTGACCTCTTGCAGGCAGATGACATCCGCGTTCTGACGCCGCATCCAGTCGTAGAAGCCCTTGGTGGAGGCGGAGCGGATGCCATTGAGGTTGCTGGTGATAATGCGCATGGTTATTTGATGCAGTCTTTGATCAACCTAAAACCATTTATCCTATCCGAAAGATAAATAACACAAAACCCAGGAAGAGGAACAATTCCGATGACCCGCTGGAAAGCATCGCTGATTCATCTTGGTCTGTCCGCCGTCATCTACGTGGCATTGCTCTACCATATTGTGTTCCTTTGGTACCCGCAACCGTACTTCACCGCCGATGGTGGCTGGGAGGGCGTACGATTGATCACCGGCGTAGATCTGGTGCTCGGACCGCTACTGACGCTGATAGTCTTCAAGGCGGGCAAACCGGGGCTGCGCCGTGATCTCGCGCTGATTGGCTTGCTGCAGGCAGTGGCACTCATCTGGGGCACTTGGCTAGTGTATGACCAACGTATTGCCATGGTCTCTTATGTAGATGGCACCTTCTACACCCTCAACAGCGAACAACTGCACGATATCGGTGGCCAGGCGCCGGCAATCGCTTCACAGTCCACTTCAACACTGCCTTATGCATTCGTGCGTCTGCCCGCGAATGCGGTTGAACGTCAGCAACTCAGACGTAAGGCCCTGTTCTCTGCTAAGCCCTTATACCAATTCGGCGATCACTATGAACCACTCGGGAAGTCAAACCTGCCAGAAGTGCTGACCAGCGGCGTGGAGATAGAAAAGTACATCGCCACCTCAGAACGGGATCGCCATTTCCTCGAACACTTTCTTGCTCGGCACGGGGGGATAGCCCAAGACTACGCATTCCTTCGGCTCCACAGCCGCTACCAGGAACTGGTACTAGTCCTGCGCCGCAAGGATGGAAGCGTTGTTGATACACTGAACATTAATCCGCCGATAACCGCTGCCCCGCCTCCATCCGCTGACACGACACCACTTATAAAATGAACGTCAACCCAATCAAAGACTATCAACGGGAATTTCTCGACTTCTGCCTCGCCACTGGCGTATTGCGTTTCGGTGAGTTTACGCTCAAGTCGGGGCGCGTGAGTCCATATTTTTTCAACGCCGGATTGTTTGACAGCGGCAAAAGCCTCGCGCGCCTCGGCTGGTTCTACGCACAGGCAATCCGTCACGCCGATATTGAATTCGACATGCTCTACGGGCCGGCCTACAAGGGCATTCCACTTGCCTGCACCACCGCGATTGCACTGGCCGAGCATTTCGAACGCGATGTGCCGTATGCTTTCAACCGCAAGGAGGCCAAGAAACATGCCGAAGGCGGAATCATTGTGGGCCACCCCTTGCAGGGTCGGGTGCTTATTATCGACGACGTGATCTCGGCCGGGCTCTCGATTGGTGAATCGGTAGAGATCATTCGCCAGGCAGCGGCCACACCGGCCGGCGTGGTGATTGCGCTCAACCGTCAGGAGCGAGGGCAAGGCCTACTATCGGCGGTGGCCGAGGTCGAAGAGCGGTGGAACATCAACGTGGCAGGAATCGTAACACTCGACACGCTGGTCGCTTACCTCGGCGAACAACGCGAATCGCGCCAACACCTTGCGGCCATTGAAGCGTACCGTGCGCAGCATGGCGGTTAAGCCCAGGAAAGCAGAGACAAGGGGAAAGGAAATACAGAATTTGTCAGGCTCCGGAGCGAGTCGTGCTGTCCGGTGGTTAACATAGGACCGCCCCTTCAGGACTCGCCGCCTTTTTCTCTTTTCCCTGCCGTTAATGCGTACGGCGCTCGATAAAGCGAGTGATGATGCTGTCCGGACTTACTCGCCCCTGCACCACGGCACCCTCTGCCACCGCAATCATGGGGCTGGAAAGATCTCCCTTGATGCGCGCGCTTGGCCGCACTTCGATTTTGAAGTTCGCGTGGACGCTGCCCTCCACCCTCCCCTTGATGATCACAGTATCGGCCGTGATGTTGCCGATCCACAGGCAATCCGGGCCAATCAGGAGCACGCCATCGATATCGCAGTTGCCCTCCACCCGGCCGTGCACAACGTAATTGTTGCGGCCTTCGATCACGCCGACATGCACCACCTCGCGCCCGAGGATGGTGGGGACCTTTTGCAAATGATCGAGACTGCGACGCTGGGACATGGTGCCCTCTAAACTAAATAGGAGTCCCTCAGGCCAGATAAGGCCGGAGTTCCCTGACAGGAAAGGCAACAAGCCGCTGATGCGGCCTATTCCTTTCAAGAATCAAGGGACACGAGACTATAGGTTTCCGAACGAGGCGACAAGCCCGACGAACGGTGTTCAGGCCTGAAGCGTGGTCGTGCTCGGGTCGCGGCGTTCACTATAACGTGTCACCTGCGTCTTGCGCGGCCAGCTTATGGCGCCCTCGTAAAGTGCGCCCTCGGCAATCGCAACCACCGGACCTGTCAGGTTGCCGGTTACAACGGCTGTCGGGGCAAGATCAATTTTTGCTCGGGCCACGACATTACCCTCAACTTTTCCCGCTATTCTTACGTAGTCAGCTGTTACATTCCCCTTCCAGTAAGCACCGGCCGCAAGCACCACGGCACCCTCGATATCGCTATCGCCCACCACCTCGCCTTGAATGTGATAGCTCCCCGTGCCGTTCAGCTCACCCTGAAGAAGAGTGCCAATGCCAACCTGGCTGGAAAATACATTCAGCTGATCCGCGCTGCGACGGCGTGGCTTGCGTTGCCATGCAAAGAATTTGGGAAGATTCACGCGCCACCCGCTGCCTGGATATATTTTTACAAGTGTAGCGCATCCGCACACCGGCCGCCTCAGAAGACCAGCTTCAGCCCCACCAACACGGTTACTATCTCAAAGACGCGCTTGATCCAGAGGTTGCCCTTTGTGATCGCCCAATGTGCGCCGAGGTACCCACCCAGCAGCGAGCCCGCAAGCAGCGCCGGCAGCCACGACCATTTGACCTCACCGAGCAACACGAGCGTCACCGCCCCCGCGCCATTCCAGAACATGCCGACCAGCACCAGCGTGTACGCCACCGCGCGCCGGTAGTCGAGACCAAACCAACGCACCAGCCAGAGCGTGCAGAACAGCCCGGTGCCAGAAGTGAGCGAACCATTCAAAAAACCGATGAAAAACAGTCCGGCACCACCCAGCAACAGGCCACGAGCATGCCGGTTGCGCGGCACATGCTCCTGACCAAGCTGCTTATTGAAAAACGAATACACACCGAGGCCGATAGTCAACACGCCAAGCAGCAACTGCGCGATGTGTCCGGGAACAGCCAGAATCAGGGCCGCACCCAGCACCACACCCGGCAAGCCGGTGATCAGGATGAACAGCGAAAAGCGCCATTCAATTGATTTCTCGCGCACGTGTCGAAGGGTCGCGCCCACACCCAGCGCGACGCTCGCCACCTTGTGCGTCGCCAGCGCCACACCGAACGGCAGTCCCAGGAAAATCAGCGCCGGAAATTGCACCAAGCCGGCGCCGCCCCCGGCGAAAGCCGAGAAAACGTTCGCCACCAGCGAAATTCCGAACAGCAGGAGATTCTCTGCCCCAGTCATGCGTGCCTCATCTGTGGAGACAGGCCGTCCCATTCGCCCGATTGCCGGAAAACTGCTCCTGCAGTTTCCGCACTCCCGCCATCCATGGCGGTCGAATTGACAGGACACGGACGAGGGCCCTATCTTGAGAAGACACTCTGTCCGAAGGCACAGCCATGACCCGTAACGTTACCATATTCACCCTACTGCTTGTTTCCCTGTTCGCTGCCACACTGATGGCATCCGCGGACGAAAAGAAGGGGGCGCGCATCAAGAAATGCCAGGATGCCGCCGGAAAATGGCATTACGGCGACAGCGCCGACGATGAATGCGCACGTTCCAAGGTAATTGAGCTCGACACACACGGCATCAAGCGCAAGGAGATCGCGGCGCCACTCACCGCGGCCGAGCTCAAGGCGCAGGAGCAAAATCGCGAACGCGATGAGGAGGCGCGTAAACAAGTCGAGGCTCAGCAACGTCGTGACCAGCAGCTGCTTGCCACCTACGCCCTGGAAGACGACATCATCCTGACACGCGATCGCAAAATCAGCGATATCGAGGCACAGATCAGTGCCAGCCAGGAAACCCTGAAGTCGTTGCGCAGCTCACTGGCGCGACTGCAAGCTCAAGCTGCTGAAGAGCAGCGTGGCGGGAAACAGGTTTCGCCACAGACCGCCAAGACCATTTCGAACAACGAGACACAGATTGCCAAACACGAGGCCTATGTTGAAAAAATGAAAAAGGACCAGGAGGCTACACGTACCCTGTATCAGAATGAGCTGGAGCGCTTCCGCGAATTGAAACGCAAGCCGGTTGCGATACAGCCTGCCGCAAGCCCCGCCACCGCACCACAGAAAAAATAACTGTGCGCCTGCGACTCCCGACTCACACCTCACGACTTTCGTCTTCCACCCACCGCTCCCCATCGGGGGTAGACTCCTGTTTCCAGAACGGTGCCCGGGTCTTTAACTCATCGATCAAATAGCGACAGGCAGCGAATGCCGTGTCGCGGTGCGCCGACCACACCGCCACCAGCACGATGGGGTCGCCCAGCGTGAGTGGCCCGAAACGGTGGATCACCAGGGTATCGAGCAGCTCCCAGCGAATGCGCGCCTCGGCACTTATTTTCTCCAGATACCCTTCCGTCATCCCCGGGTAGTGCTCCAGGACCATGCCAGTGACCACCTGGCCCTGGTTAAAATCGCGCAGGGTACCGACGAACACGGCAGTTGCCCCAAACCGACCGGCCCAAACAAGAGCGTGCGCCTTCTGGTAAGCCGCCAATTCTTGCCAGGGATCAAACACCTCACTCTGCACCCGGATGGTCATCAGCCTCCCGTGACTGGCGGAAAAAAGGCCACTTCGTCCCCAGCTCGAACCACCGACCCAGGTGAGGCATATTCCTGGTTGATGGCAACCAGCGTATTAATCGGGAGAGGCACTGCCGAAACACGGTCCCAGACATCCGCCACGCAACATAAACCATCTGCCTCCACCTGATCCTCGCTACGGCCCAGACGTTCCCGCAGGCTGGCGAAATAGCGGACGGTAATGACATTCAACTTGGCCATAACACCTACTTTTAGTGAGTTATATAGGCACGCACTTCGGTGCCTATGGATTCCGGAAAAATGCGCTAATGTGCACGTCCTGGCAAGGCCCGAAAAATTGAATCTTGTGTAAAATACGGCGAATTCCTGGCTGTTTTAACCATAAATTGCCGAAAAAATAAATAAACCGTCCTTATGAGCCACTGCAGTATTACTAATTAGTTCTGACCGGGATTCCACTATACAGTCTGCCGTCGTTTCGCTTCCTGTTTTCGGCTCTACCGCGGCTGGACCATTCGAGCGACAGCATATGCATTTCGGGAGGGTGGTGCTTTTGTCACCCGGTCTACTGGCCTTTGTACTTTTAGGAAACACAATCGATGAGCAAACTCGTCAAGCCCCACGGCAGCGACTCTCTTAAGCCCCTGCTGCTCGATGGCGCGGCCCGCAAGGCCGAACTCGATCGCGCCAAGGCGCTTCCCAAAATCAAGCTGGCGTCGCGCGAAGTCGGCGACGTCATCATGCTCGGCATCGGCGGCTTCACGCCGCTCACCGGTTTCATGACCAAGGCCGACTGGCAGGGTGTGTGCGACGGCATGAAGATGGCCAGCGGCCTGTTCTGGCCAATCCCCATCACCCTGTCCACTGACAAGGCAACCGCGAATGGCGTGAAGGAAGGTGCGGAAGTCGCCCTGGTCGACAGCGAGTCCGGCGAAATCATGGCCACCATGAAGGTGACCGATAAATACAGCATCGACAAGGCGCACGAGTGCATGATGGTCTACAAGACCGTCGATCTTGCGCACCCCGGCGTGAAGATGGTGATGGAACAGGGCGACGTGAACCTCGCCGGTCCGGTCAAGGTTCTCTCTGTCGGCAAGTTTAAGGAAGAGTATGGCGATCAGTTCATGACGCCGGCCGAAACCCGCGCCAAGTTCGAACAAATGGGCTGGTCCAAGATCGCCGCCTTCCAGACCCGCAACCCCATGCACCGCTCGCACGAATACCTGGCCAAGATCGCCATCGAGACCATGGACGGCGTTCTCATCCATTCCCTGCTCGGCGCACTGAAGCCGGGCGACATCCCGGCCGAAGTCCGCTCCGAAGCCATCAGCGTGCTGGTCGACAACTACTTCGCACCCAACACCGTCATCCAGGCCGGTTACCCGCTCGATATGCGTTATGCCGGTCCGCGTGAAGCGCTGCTGCACGCCTTGTTCCGCCAGAACTACGGCTGCTCGCACCTGATCGTCGGCCGAGACCACGCCGGCGTGGGCGACTACTACGGGCCGTTCGACGCGCAGAAGATCTTCGACGAAATCCCGAAGGACGCGCTCGAAACCAAGAACATGAACATCGACTGGACCTTCTGGTGCAACAAGTGCGGCGGCATGGCCTCGCAACGCACCTGCCCGCACGGCAAGGATGACCGCATCCTGCTGTCCGGCACCAAGGTCCGCTCCATGCTCTCGGAAGGCCAGGATCTGCCCGTCGAGTTCAGCCGCCCGGAAGTGGCCAAGGTGCTGCAGAAATACTACGCCGGACTAACCGCCGAACAGAACGTGAAGGTGGAGTTGAAGGGCCACTCAGCAAAGTAATACAGACGTTGGAATAGTGCTGCGAGCGCCGCAGCCACATCACTATGTGGCTGCGGCTGTCCTTCGTAGTGCGCAACATCGCCGACTCAGCCGGTCCAATCGGGAATCACTGGCAGCGAGGGTGCAACATTGGCAAGCAATCAATCACGAGCCACCTTCATATTGGCGGGCTATCATTTCAATCCCGACCAAGTCACACAACATCTCGGTATACAGCCTACTGCCGTCGATGCTTCCGGTGCCGGAAGCGACTTGAGCAAGCCCGCACTGAGCTCTTGGGAGTTATCGACCGAGACGGTTACCACCGATATCGACGTCTACAAGCTGACGGACACCCTGATCAAGAAACTCGAGCCCCATAAAGACAAGATTCTGCAAATCTGTAAAAGCCATAATCTGTCGCCGAGGCTCAACCTGACTCTGGTATTGTCTGTTGATAAAGGCGAATCTGTGCCTGATGTCGGTTTCGGTGGCAGAACAGTCCGATTCCTGGCTGACATTGGTGCATTTATTAATGTCGACTACCAGCTGTCTCAGCGAGTTTAAGCTTTAATTCATGTATCCGTAGCGGCTGTCGTCCGCCACTCCTCGGGACGGATCCGCCTGGTCTGGCAGTGTCCGGTTTTCAAAATCTCAAAAAAAGCACGCTCATCGAGCGTGCTTGGCACTAAATACTTTACCTTGAGTTGCCGTCCGTCCTTGCGGGACCGCGCGGCTGACTGTCTCAGGGCTTCTTGGGTGTTTTGTAGGGCACTTCTTTCTGGAAAGTTTTCCAGGTGGTCTCGTAGCCAACAAAAAACTTGCCCGGGGTAATTTCTTTCTGGGTCGTCGTTACATACTCGGTTTTGCCGGCTGGGATCTTCGGTCTGGTAAATACTGGCTTTTCACTCATAATCAGCGCTCCTCAACGGTTAAAACAAACTGACGAAATTATACTCTCTATCGCGTGTAATGTGCATTCCTCGGAATCACATGTCGCACGCCTCCCTGGGGGTTCTCGACATCCCCCTTGTAACGGGGAATGACGTGGATATGGACATGGAAAATACTCTGCCCGGCGGCCAGCCCCACGTTAACCCCGATATTGTAGCCATCCGGGTTAAATTCCCCGTCGATGCTTTTTTTCTCCTCATTAATAAGTTTTATGCAGGCCGCCACCTCGTCCTCCGTCAGATCAAAAATGCTCGCGACATGCCGCTTCGGGATGACCAGGGTATGCCCCGGGCTGACCGCATAGGTGTCACGTGCACTGTATGCGAGCTCATGCACCAGTGACACGCCTCGTGGGTCTTTGCAAAACAGGCACGGGTTGTTGGGGTCGCGCTTATTTTCCGGTTTTACTTCAGTCACGAAACTTCCCACCCTTGATCTAATTTGCTCTTCTTGCCAAACACTGTAGCCGCAAAAAAACGTCACGACGCGTTTGATTTTCTACGCGGCAGCTGATGTTCCCGCCAGCTTGCGTGCCTGATTCAACTGCGCCTCGCAGTGCTTTACACAAAGTGGCTGCAATGCATGCGGGAAGCACTCCAGGATCAATTCAAATTCGTCGGCAACATCCTGTGCAAGCGCAACATCCTTTGTTAACTCCACCAGGACATTTTGTGCCGTCGCCTTGTTCACGCGAATGATCACCGCCAGGTGAAAAGGTAATTGTTGCTCCATGCTGACGGATAAGGCCTTTTCATACGAATGAATCGCCTCTTTGATGCGATCCGGGTTTTCTTCCGACTCACCGAGGTGGTGTAAAACGGCGCCACGGTTATTATGAGTAGCGGTTAACTCAAATGCATAATTATCCGCATCAAGCAGTGCCAGCGCATTTTTATAGGCAACAACAGACTTGTGCAACGTGCGGTTACCCTTGAGCAGGAGCCCGTAGGAATGCAGCGCGGCACCTAGCTGATGCATGACCAATAACCATTCTTCCGGGGTTTCATTTCTTGAATACACCAGTAACGCCGCAGTGTAGGCATCGACCGCCGTATTCAGTAATTTTGAATTCGCCTCTTGTCGACCCAATGCCTGCAATGCAGTTCCTATATTTGCTTGTGTCTCGGCCCATGCAGATGGCGATGTATCCTGGCTGACAAGTTCCAGTGCTTTCTCGAATGACGCAATAGACTGGCCATAAAGATCGCTGTCTCTGCGAATTTGCGCGAGCGCGGCCAGCACATTGCCAAGGTTATTCAGGAGAGTGGCGCGAACCAGACTGTCGCTTTCTGTTGTTAACGCCGATTCAAACGCGGCTTGTGCAGATTCCAGTATATTCGTGCTGAAATGATGCAACTCATAATTTCCCCGTGTGTAACGAAAATTATCCGCAACCGTTACCTGTGTGTCCGGCGTTGCTACTGCTGCCGCTTCATCGCTCAACAAAAGCAGCGAACCAGTGATGGCGCGGTCCAGTGCCCTGTTGACCGGGTATAAAATGTAATTGTTTGAGTATTTCATTGCGCGCGCGCAAGTATTTCATTCAAATCAGGATTTGCGTCGACCGCACCACCATGTTCGATTTCTTCTTCGGTAGCGTCACGTATCGACAACACTTCCAACACGAAAGTGATTTCTCTTCCACAAAGGGGGTTATTCCCGTCAATAGTCAGGGTCTTGTCGTCAAACCGGGTTACGATAAAACTCTTCATTTCACCTTTATCATTTTCCATGGTGATGGTCATGCCAATCTCCCGGTATTCCTCCGGGACATTTTCGATTCGATCGGTAAATACCAGCGATTCATCTCTCTCGCCGTATAACAGCGTCGTGTCAACGGGAATTTCGATGATGTCGCCGACTTTTTTGCCATACAGTTCCTTGGTCACCGCCTCTGACATGACATCATTGACGCCATGCACATAACCCAACGGATACTCTACAGTAACCAGGACGGCACCGGTCTTGGTATCGACGACCTTGTAATTCAATTCGATGAATTTTTCGTCTTCAATCGTATCTGACATATCGAGCAGCCTTTCTTAAAACAACGTGGCGCCAAAAATTCTTACCTTTTCTTTCTCATAACCCAACACCAGTCTGCCGAGCCATTCGGTGTTATTTTTTTTGTTAATTACTTTATATAAAACAGTGATGTGTTCGCCACGGCGGATCGTGCCGAGATATTTATAATCTTCTGACAGGTTTTTGGCCAGGTCGCTTCTCGCAAACTGCTTACCCATTTCGACTTCGTTGGCTCCCTTCATAAACGAAGACGAAAAATGTCGGGTAAAAGCACCGTAGTTTCCTTCATTAGAGTATTTGATGAGATCAGCCCACATTGGATTGGCTATTGCCAAAATCTCCTCATCAGTTTTTTCAAGAATATTCATAGCAAGATCTCATTTACACTGCTCTCAGTGGGTAGAAAAAAAAAGGACCAACACATTACATGTCAGTCCCTTTTTCTCACAAGTTTACTGGCTTGAAAAAACAAGCCAATAGTTACTTAGTGATGCCCTTCTGCTTTCAGTTTAGCCAGGTCTTTGTCCTCGAGATCACCGACCAGGTGATACAGCGGGGCTTTTTCCATGGTGTACTCGCCAGTCTTTGGATCACGACGAGACACTGTCAGCACGTGCCAGTTCTTGTCATCCAGCTTCATGGCGTCACCACGGTAGTAGTAACCCGGCCAACGTGTCTCCTTGCGGAACAAGGTATGGTGGAACACGGATTCTGAAGTCAGGTAGCGATGCTTCAGTTCCCAGGCACGCAACAGCTCATGGATATCGGAAGCAGCTACTTTATCCAGGTCTTCGCCCAGAATCGCCATCTTCTTCAGTCCGATGTTCAGCAGCTTGTCGTTGGTCATGTAGTTCACACCGAAACCACCGCAGTACTCATCCATCAGCTTTTGCAGGCGATCCAGGCCCTGCCGCGGATTGATGAAGTTCGGGTTGACGGTACCGGCTACGACTTCGTTGCTGTACACGCTGTAGGTTTCGAGTGGCTTATAGATCTCTTCCTTACGACGCTGGATCTGCTCGTCAGACACACGAATGCCTTCAGCCTTGCCATCATCGATATACTTACAGGCAGCTTTGGCAGCCAGACGACCTTCCGTGAAGGAGCCGGACGAGAATGCGTGAGGTGTACCACCGGCCGCGTCGCCGCAACCGAACAGACCTTCAACGGTCGTCATGCGGTTGTAGCCCCAGAAGTATTCTGGCGGAGAGAGGTCTTCCGGTCCCGATACCCACGCACCGCAACCGGTCGCATGCGAGCCCATGACATAAGGCTCAGACGTCGTCAGTTCGGGGTTTTCGTACTTTGGATTCACGTCCGTCGCTGCCCACAGTACGGCCTGACCTACGGTCATACCGAGGAAGTTGTGCCAGCCGATCTCTTCCAGATGCGGATCCTGGAAGGCTTCCATCGTCACCATGTAAATCGGACCACGGCCGGCGTTCACCTCGTGGATAATCGCGTGGTTACGCAGACAGGTCGGAATCGGGCGGTGAGTGCTGTGTGAAACTTCCGGGTCCAGATATTCCTTGCCCACCATCTTCTGCAGTTCAGGGAACCACTTGGACTCGTACTCTTCGCCGTAGGCGTTCTGGGTGTAGGTCTTGAGGTGCAGGAAGTAGGCGCCGACCGGGCCGTAACCATCTTTGAAACGGGCCAGCACGATGCGGTTTTCCATCTGGGTCATTTTCGCGCCTGCGCCGATCATCAGACCGTAAGCAGAACCCGATGACCACGGTGCGTACCATACACGGCCTGCGCCTTCACCCACGGAACGCGGCTTGAAGATGTTCGAGGCGCCACCGGCACCGCAGATAACGGCCTTGGCCTTGAACACGTGGTAGTTACCGGTACGGACGTTGAAACCCACGGCACCCGCAACGCGGTTTTCCTTGGATTCGTCCATCAACAGATGGGTAACGCAGACGCGGTTATAGACCTTGTCGGCCGACTTCTTGGCGGCTTCAGCAACAATTGGCTTGTAGGATTCACCGTGAATCATGATCTGCCAGCGACCTTCACGCAGATACGCGCCGGTCTTCTCGTTACGCATGATCGGCAGACCCCATTCTTCGAACTGGTGAACCGCCGAGTCAACGTGACGCGCCATGTCAAACGCCAAATCTTCACGCACCATGCCCATCAGGTCGATACGTGCATAGCGCACGTGATCTTCCGGCTTGTTCTCGCCGAAACGGGTACCCATGTAGCAGTTGATCGCGTACAGACCCTGGGCGACGGCACCAGAACGGTCGATGTTGGCCTTTTCGGCAATAACGATTTTCTTGTTCTTGCCCCAATATCTGGCTTCGAACGCCGCGCCGGTGCCGCCAAGGCCCGCACCTGCAACGAGGATATCGATATTGTCTTCAACAATAGTCTTGTAGCCCATTAGTAGTACACCCCTTCTTTAAGTGACAAGCCATTGGACTCAAGGGTATTTAAACCACCATTGTCCATGCGTACGTACTTCGGCTCGTTAAACAACAGTTGGCTGTTCACCATGTCTTTTGCAGGTGCGGCGGCATCAGCCAGTTTTGGAATCGCCGTGCCCCAGGGCTTGGTGGTAATGGGCGCCAGCAGCTGCAGGTCTTTTTTGCCATTGCGGAACTTGATGTGCCAGGCGATCGTGCCCTTTTCCTCATCGCGGTGCACGCGTACCGAGTGTCCCAGCGGCGCGAAGTCGGCATAACCACGCACGTCAATGGCGTGGTGCGGGCAGGCCTTCACGCAGGAATAGCATTCCCAGCACATGCTGGGTTCGATGTTGTAGGCACGACGGAGTGATTTGTCGATGTGCATGATGTCTGACGGGCAGATATCCACGCACTGCCCGCAACCATCGCAACGAGTCATATATACGAATGTTGGCATTGTGATCTCTCTCTACTTGGGTAATGGTGAAATGAGCGCTTAGTAGTGCTTCGCGGGCTCGCGACGGATACCGGGCCCCATGTTGGGCGGGTTCTTGCCCATATAGGTCGGGACATCCGGAAACAGCTTGTGCACTTCTGGGCTCGACAGATCGTAATCAGGCGGCAGGCCTTCCCGTGAGCCATCGGCAACGGTCACGCGCTTCTGGAAAGCGGCAGCGGGCTTGAAGAACATGTGCGCGAACTTGGACCAATACACGCCACCGAACAACATGACACCGGAGGCAGCGAACAGGATCAGGAACAGGGTTGACCAGCCGGCAATGCCGTTGCTCTGGGTATAGGACCAGATTAAGGCGAAGGTGGCGGTCGCGAGCAGGGAAAGGATGAACAAATCGGCGCGTTCAAAGCGAAACCAGCTCAGGCCTTCAGCCGAGACATCAACCCGGATAAAGAACCAGAACCAGTAGCCACCCACGGCGAGCATGGCGGCACCGATGTGCCAGAGTTGCGGCAGGATGGTTGGTGCCGGCGTGGCCGGAGTCGGATAGGCGAAAATGAGGATTGCGGTTGTCGCAATAAAAATAACGGTGCCCCACATGGTCAGCAGGTGGGAAAGCCGGCGTTTTACATTTTTGAATTCGCCAGAAGTCGCCACTTCGACGACCAGCACCTTGGTGGCAATGGCAATTTTTTCTCCCGCACCAACTTCACGCTTGGCATTCTTCTTGGCTTTTTGCGCATTCAGGAAAAAGTATTTCGCGCTCTTCTTGTGCATCATGTCGAGTATGGTTCCGCCGACCACCAGCAGGACCATCAAAATGATATAACCTTGCATGACGACAACAGGGATCTGTGTCGAAAGCTCGGAAAAGGGATTGCTCATGAACATTAGAATATCCTCTAGCTTTCTAAGATTAAATTATTGTACTGACCTGATGCAGTCTGCCGACGAGCGTTCCAGGCGCCACCGCCACAATCATCAGCACGAAGTAGCGCTGCATAAACAGCGGCGGAAGGATAGCAGAAAGTTCGGCGAAAGGATTACTGGTGGCCACATTTCCCCGATTAAAAGTTCTATTCCCCCGATTAACCAAGTAGATAAAGAAGCTTGTGGCGGCATGGTCGCTGTACAGACCAATTCGTGACTCCCGACGTCGGATATTCGGTAAATCACTGTTCGGTATCGGCAAAACCTGGCTGTCAAAACCCGGCATGTTCATGCCCGCAATTTAGGGGAATATCCCGGGACGCAGGCGTTTTGCTAACACCGCACCGTTATTAGGTAATGCTCGAATCAACCACTTACCCACCCATTTTGGAGAGCACGAGGAGCGTCGCACCCCAGGGCCAGCACTGGCACCACGGCAAAAACGATGGCGGGCAGGGCTGCCGTCCGGATTCGACCCTGTGGCAGACCGGGTGCCCGGGCGATGCTGAAGCTGCCCGAAATGGCCCCGGTCATCCGTTAAACTCCTTATAGATAGTTACTACGGAACTAAAAGCCCGAAACCATGCGCTTGCTCGCCGCCGCTGCGCACCGCGGCTATGTCCGGGCCCAGCTCGATGAGGATGGGCCAGCGCAAATCGGCGTGCGGCGTGATAATGATTAACCGGTGATCGGGAAAGACGGGCCTTAGTGTACGTGTTGTCCGGCGGGCGCGAAAATCGTGTAGAGGCCAAAGATCATAATATTGAGGCCAGCGCCGCTGCGTACCCACGGGTGACGCACAAATTTCCTGAGCCACTCCGCGGCCACACCGATGGCGAGCAGCATAGGCATGGTACCGAGGCCGAAGGCCAACATCAGCATGCCGCCCTGTGTGGCGCTGCCGGCTGCCAGTGCCCAAACGAGCATGGCGTACACCATGCCGCATGGCAGCCAGCCCCACACGAGACCAAAGCAGAAGGCCTTGAACGGGTGATTCACTGGCAACAGCTGGTGGCCGAGGGGCTCGATGCGCCTCCAGACTGGCCCGCCCCATTTCTCCAATATCTGCAGGCCCGGCCACCAGCCGGCAAGATAGAGTCCCAGCGCGACCATGAAGCCGCCGGTTACGAGCTTCGCTGTCCAGCGCGCTGAATCCGACGGCAACACACCGAAGGTGCCAGCACCCACGGCGCCGGCAATGAGCCCGGCAACGATATAACTGCTGAGGCGTCCGGTGTTGTAGGCAAGGAGATACAAACCCAGCATCCAGCGCGAATGGCGCAGATCAGCGCGCAACCCGAAGGTCAGCGCGCTCACAATGCCGCCGCACATGCCGAGACAGTGGGTGGAACCGAGCAGGCCGACGAGAAACGCGGAGAGAAGCGTGGCATCACCGCTCATGGCTGTCTGCCAATATCTGCTGCGCGGAAGGTACGAGCGTTACTCGGCGGGCGACCCGGCGACCAGCGCCGGCGCCAGCTCCAGACGTACTTCACCGGGAATGTGTAGCGAACCTTGCAACCGCCAGTCCTGCGCCTCTAACTGCACATACCAGTGGCCGGGCGCGAGCTCGGGAAAGGGTCCGCGATAAATGCCGTCGGGCGAGCGCACCAGAATTTGTTTGCGGTCAAAACCGGCGCGGGTGGCGTGCAGCCAGCGCAAATCCAAACGATCCGGCAACAGCTGGCCCTTGGCCTCGCTGAGCTGAACGATGACTTCCTGACGCGCAGAGTCGAGACGCACGCCAGCACGTAAGCCATGCTGCACCGCGGCATGATCGCGCGCCAACGACCTGTTGATTGCCTTGCCCTTCTGGTAGTAATCGTCCACCACCAATCCGTCCCGGGTAACGATCGCGAGATACAGGGTGAAGAACCCGGCGATAACGGCGGTCAATGGAAAGGCAATAATGAGCCAGACGAGCGGTTCACGGTACCAGGCACGGATTGAGTTCATGGTTATCTCTGCTCAATGAATGACGGGGCCAAGGAAGCGTGCTTCTTCAGTGGCCACAAGCCTGGCACTGTCTTCTGCCTGCACGCGGAAAAGAACGTCGTTGCTGCGCTTCTTGAGGTACGCCGGGTCGGCCTGCAGGCGCACCACCAGTTCACGCACCTGACCCGATTCTATGGTCACGCGCTCGATGTCACCCTGCATGCGCAGACCCTCGACACCCTCTGCCGATAATTGATAGACGTGGGCACTGTTGTCCATATTCAGAATGCGCAAGGTATACACATTCTCTACTAGCCCTTCGTTGGTCTCGCGGTACAACGCGTTACGGTCACGATAAATATCCAGGCCCAGCGGTATGCGCAGCAATACAGAAATAACCAGCGCCGCGGCAATGGCGGCCAGCAAGCCGCCATAGATCCACACGCGCGGGCGCAGGATGCGGCTCGGCCTGCCTTCCAGTGCATTCTCGGTGGTGTAGCGCACCAGACCGCGCGGGTACTGCATTTTGTCCATCACCGTATCGCACACATCGACGCAGGCCGCGCAGGCGATGCACTGGTACTGCAGACCATTGCGGATGTCGATGCCGGTCGGGCAAACCTGCACACACAACGTGCAATCGATGCAGTGGCCGAGGTTCTGGGATTTCGGATCGACAATACGGCCGCGCGCGCCGCGCGGTTCCCCGCGCGCTTTGTCGTAGGAAATGATCAGCGTGTTGGGGTCGAACATCGCACCCTGAAAGCGCGCATAGGGGCACATGTAGGTGCAGACCTGCTCGCGCAGGAAGCCGGCATTGCCGAAGGTGGCAAAGCCGTAGAAGAACACCCAGAAGGTTTCCCACGGACCGAGTGAAAACGCGACAGACGAGACAGCGAGTTCGCGTATCGGTGTGAAGAACCCGACGAAAGTAAAACCGGTCCAGAGCGAGAACAGAATCCAGGCACTATATTTTGTACTGCGCTTTAAAAGTTTTTCGCGACTCCACGGTTGCTTTGCCAGCTTCATCTGCTTCATGCGATCGCCGTCGATCCTGCGCTCGATCCACAGGAACACCTCGGTCCACACAGTCTGCGGGCAGACGAAGCCACACCAAACGCGCCCGAGAATAGCGGTAAAGAAAAACAACAGGAATGCCGAGAGAATCAGGATTACGGCGAGGTAAAAGAGATCCTGTGGCCAGAAGGTCCAGGCAAACAGATTGAACTTGCGCTCCGGCAGGTCGATCAGGAATGCCTGGCGACCCGGCCCCCAGTTGAGCCATGGCAGACCGTAGAAAATACCGAGGGTGAGGCTCGCCAACAACACGCGCAGCCTGGCGAACAGGCCATGTACTTCGCGCGGGTAAACCTTCTTGTGTCGGGCATAAAGCGCCTCCAGGGCAGCATCCGCTTCGGCGAGCATGGGCACGCGTTGCGCACCGGTTGGACGCGTGCGTACTGAGGTACTGTCCCTGGCCGGCTCCCGGTTACTGCGGGCACGCAGCGCAGCGAGCTCTGCTTGCGCTTCAACCAGAGAAGGAACGTAGGTAGTCTCTTTTTTTTCTTCGCCCTTCTCCGGTTTGTCTGCCGGGTTGCCGTCCTGGGTCACTTCGCGGCCTTCAGTTCCTTGTTAGACAGGCTGTAGATGTAGGCCGCCAGCAGGTGCACCTTGGCGTCGCCCAGGAACTCGCTGTGTGCAGGCATGTGGCCGTTGCGACCATCGGTGATGGTTTTCATGATGGCCGCCTGACTGCCGCCGTACAGCCAGATGTTGTCGGTGAGATTCGGTGCGCCCAATGCCTGATTGCCCTTGCCATCCTTGCCGTGGCAGGCAACACAGAGCTGCTGGAATTTTTCCTTGCCCTCCAGGGCGGCCTCATCATTTACCTTGCGGCCCGACAAACTCATGACGTATTCGCTCACGTGGTGCACGCCTTCGTTGCCGAGGACCGCGCCCCATGCCGGCATGGCGCCATTACGGCCACCCGCGATGCTCGCCTTGATGTTCTCCGGCTGGCCACCATACAGCCAGTCCTTGTCGCGCAGGCTTGGATATCCCGGGCCGCCGCCGGCATCGGAACCATGGCAAGCCGTGCAATAGGTCATGAACAGCCGTCGACCCATTTTCAGTGCCTCAGGGTTGGTGGCTACCGCCTTGATGGACTGCGTACGGTACTTCTCGTACAACGGTCCGTATTTCAGGTCAGCGGTTTTCATCTCTTGTTCGTACTGGCCGACTTCGCTCCATTTGAATGCGCCGCCGAACACCCCCGAACCCGGATACAGCAGTATATAGCCGGCACCAAATACCAGGGTGAGGTAAAACAGGTACAGCCACCACAACGGTAGCGGGTTATTGAGCTCCTCAAGATCGCCGTCCCATACATGTCCGTGGGATTCAATCCTGGCGCCGGGTTTACGTCCACGCGACATCCAGATGACCAGTGCGATAATTCCCAAAAAGCTCAGGATCACGGAAATCAGGATGAACCACTTCCAGAAGCCACTCACGAAATCAGCCATGATTATTTCTCCACACTGCGCGTGGGCCGGGACAGATCGGTATCGTCATCCAGCGGTAGGCGGGCGGCCTCGTCAAAGGCGCTCTTGCGTTTGCTGCTCCACGCCCATGCCCAGATGCCTATGAACACGACAAACATGACAACCGTCCAGATTGAATGAAACAGGATGATATCCATGGCTTCACCTCGTGGTTTTGATCGCCGTGCCGAGCACCTGCAAATAGGCGATCAGCGCGTCCATTTCGGTCTTGCCCTTGATATCGGCCGGCGCACTTTTGATTTCATCGTCGGTGTACGGCACACCGAGGAGGCGCATCGCGCGCAACTTACGCTGGATCAAATCCGTGTTGAGCCCATTATCCGCAAGCCAGGGAAAGCCGGGCATGACTGACTCCGGCACCACGTCGCGCGGCGCCATCAGGTGTGCGCGATGCCAATCGTCCGAGTAGCGGCCGCCGACGCGATGCAGGTCCGGGCCAGTACGCTTGCTACCCCACTGGAACGGGTGGTCGTAGACGAACTCGCCGGCCACCGAGTAATGCCCATAACGCTCGGTCTCGGCACGGAACGGGCGGATCATCTGCGAGTGGCAGAGATAACAGCCTTCGCGGATATACACATCGCGGCCTTCCAGTTGCAGGGCCGTGTAGGGCTTGAGGCCCGCGACCGGTTCAGTGGTCGATTTCTGAAAGAACAGTGGCACGATTTCCACCACCGCGCCGACCAGGATCACCAGAAAGGTCAGGGTGAGCAGCAGGCCCAGGTTTGTTTCTACTTTGTCGTGAGCAGTTCCAGCCATGATTTTTCCCCTTTTCTCTTCAGGCCTTGGCCGGGATGGCATGTTCCACCGGGGTCGCGCCCGCGATGGTCTTCCACAGGTTGTACGCCATGAGCAACATGCCGCTCAGGAAGAACACGCCGCCCAGGAAACGCACAATGTAGAACGGATGCATGGCCGCCACGGATTCGACAAAGCTGTAGGTAAGCGTGCCGTCGGCATTCACCGCGCGCCACATGAGGCCCTGAAGAATGCCGGAGATCCACATGGAGGCGATATACAGCACGATGCCAATGGTGGCGATCCAGAAGTGCAGCTCCACCCATTGCATCTTGTAAATCTCGCGCCCAAAGAGGCGCGGGATCAGGTAGTACATCGAGCCAATGGTGATCATCGCCACCCAGCCGAGCGCACCGGAGTGCACATGGCCGATAGTCCAGTCGGTGTAATGCGACAGCGCATTGACCGTTTTAATGGCCATCATCGGACCTTCGAAAGTGGACATGCCATAGAACGACAGTGACACGATCAGGAACTTGAGAATTGGGTCGGTGCGCAACTTATGCCAGGCACCCGAGAGTGTCATGATGCCGTTGATCATGCCGCCCCAGCTTGGCGCCAGTAGAATCAGCGACATCACCATGCCAAGCGACTGGGTCCAGTCGGGCAGTGCGGTGTAATGCAGATGATGTGGGCCTGCCCAGACATAGGTGAAGATCAGTGCCCAGAAATGCACCACCGACAGCCGATAGGAATACACCGGCCGCCCGGCCTGCTTTGGCACGAAGTAGTACATCATGCCAAGAAAGCCGGCGGTCAGAAAGAAACCAACTGCGTTATGTCCATACCACCACTGCACCATGGCGTCCTGCACGCCGGCATAGACCGAATACGACTTGGTGAGGCTGATCGGAATCACCAGGTTGTTGACGACGTGCAGCACCGCCACCGTAATAATGAACGCGGCGAAAAACCAGTTAGCGACATAGATGTGCGGTGTTTTGCGCTTCGCCAAGGTGCCGAAGAATACAACCGCGTAGGACAGCCAGACGATCGTAATAAGGATATCGATCGGCCATTCGAGTTCGGCATACTCCTTGCTCTGGGTGATGCCGAGCGGCAAGGTGATGGCCGCGAGCACAATGACCAGTTGCCAACCCCAGAACGTGAAGGCCGCGAGCCGGTCGCTGAACAGACGCGTTTGGCAGGTGCGCTGAACGATGTAGTAGGACGTGGCGAATAATGCCGAGCCGCCGAAGGCAAAAATCACAGCATTGGTATGCAACGGACGCAGGCGACTGAAGGTGATATAGGGGATGTCGAAATTCAGCACTGGCCAGGCGAGTTCGGCAGCGATGTACACACCCACGAGCATGCCGACGATGCCCCAGATGATTGTTACAATCGAGAATTGCCGTATGACCTTGTAGTTGTACGTTGCTTCTTGAGCGGCCATGCTGGCTCTCCCCGGTTGGCTAGATGAACGTTCTTAATATAAGTGTATTATAATATATTGATACGTATTGAAACCAGCACATAACCGCCCCCTCAGGCCGCGATCTCCGCTGAACACGCGGAGGATAGCAATCTGGATACATGTAGGCAGTGACCTGAATCAAGTATCTTGCGCCTTAATAATTGACAGTAATAATCAGTTATTATGGGTCACTGCCCATTTAGTTCACCCCGTAGTGACTTCCGGTCCAATACCCATGCTCCACAACATCGCCATTGCACCCAGCACGGCCACCAGCATGACCAAACCCACGGCCAGTACAGCGCTGGCAAACAGGAAACCGCGTTCCTGACTCACGCTCATCATCACTGGCACACCGGAATATAGTAGATAAACAGTGTAGGCAAGTGCCGGCAGGCCGATCAGCATGTTGATCCACAGGACCGGATACAAAAAGAAGAGACCCATCAACCACAGGGGCGTGGCAGTATAGGCAGCCAGCGCGATCGCCTGTGGCAAGGTCTGTTTGGAGCCATAGGTCTGACCCATCCAGTGTATGGCCTTGCCCAGCGAGAACACCGCCAACAGCATGGTGAGATAGGTGAGAATTGCGATTTGCAGGGCGCTCTGCGTGGTCAACCGGTGCGTCTCGAAACCGCCAAACGACCAGCCAACCTGGGTGGTGCCAATGTAGCCAGCAATCGCAGGGATGGCGGCCAGGATCAGCACATGTGAGCAAAAACATTTGCCGACGGTGCAGCGCTCCGCCTTGATGGATTTCCATTCTTTCTTTGGTTGAAAGAACAGTCCCCAGACGTGATTCAGAACCATGTGATTCTCCTCGCGACAAGTTATAACAAAGTGGGTATAAGTGCTTTTAATTAGGAAGGAGTTTCCTGTAAAAAACCCCTAGCGTCAATTTCAGAGACTACGCAGGAGAGACCGGTTATCAGATGCCGGCCAAGGTCTGCAACCGGACAAGATCGCGCAGCTGCACATGCCGGCTGTGAACCGCCAGGATGCCGTCTTCCTGCAAACGACTGAATAAACGGCTGACCGTTTCCACGGCCAGGCCCAGATAGTTGCCGATATCATTGCGTGACATGCTGAGGTTGAACTCGTTAGGCGAGTAGCCACGCAGTCCGAAGCGCTGCGACAGGCTGACCAGGAATGCCGCCAGGCGTTCATCGGCACTGCGTTTTCCGAGCAGCAGAAGCAACAGCTGGTCGTGGTGCATTTCCCGGCTCATGATGCGCAGCAGCTGGCGCGGCAGACTCGGGATACGCGCGCCGACAGCCTCAAGCTCGTCGTACGGAATTTCGCACACACTGGTGGTTTCCAGTGCCCTGGCGGTGCAGGTGTGCACAGCAGTGGCGATGGCGTCGAGCCCGACAATCTCTCCGGGAAGAAAGAATCCGGTCACCTGCTCGCGTCCGTCCTCGGTGAGCACTGAAGTCTTGAGTGAGCCGGAACGCACTGCAAAGATTGATCGAAACTTGTCACCGGTCGTGAATAACGGATCCGCACGTTGAATCGGACGGCGACGTTCGATAATACGGTCGACTTCGGCCAGATCGCCCTGATCGATCCCTACCGGCAGACACAATTGAAACAGGCTGCAATCCTGACAGGCCACCTTGCCCGGCGGAAAAGCGCCCCGGTCAACAATATGGCTGCAATCTGAGACGGGCTTATTCATGGCAGCGCAGGCCCTCACCAATGTCGGCCGGTTCCGACAGGACAACTGCAATAGTCAGGAATTGGACTAACATGTCGACACGTTCGGCCACATAATTTCCAAGGTATTATGGCACAACCAGGCACCGTTCACGGCCAAGCCGACACCGGCGCACATGCCGCCTGTCATGGTAAGCAACACTAACTCGATGAATACACAATCCATTCCTGCCCAGCCACATGCCGGCAGCAATGCCTGCATCTGCTACCACTGCGGCCAAGTGGTGCCGCGCGGCGTTGACTTGAAGGTGGAGATCGACACCACCGTACAGCCCATGTGCTGCCGCGGCTGCCAAGCCGTGGCCGAGGCCATTGTCGCTGGCGGTCTCGGTGACTACTACCATTACCGCACCGACACCGTGCCGACTGCACGCGAACTGGTGCCGGCGTTCTTGCGCCAGACCGCGGTGTACGACAACCCAGCGGTGCAAAGTACTTTCGTGCAGACCATGGATGGAAGCCAGCGCGAAGCATCGCTCATTCTTGAAGGCCTGGTGTGTGCCGCCTGTGTCTGGCTCAACGAACAGCACCTCGGAAAACTGACAGGTGTACTGGCCGTTTCGATAAATTACACCACGCACCGCGCACGCGTCCGCTGGGACAACACACAGATTCACCTGAGCCGCATCCTGCAAGCAGTTAGTGAGATTGGCTACCTCGCCCACCCGTACGATCCGACCCGCGCCCAGGAAATTCTGGAACGCGAACGCCGATTGCACTTGCGGCGTCTGGCCGTGGCTGCGGCCTTCGGCATGCAGGTAATGATCCTGTCGGTGGCCCTGTACGCGGGTGCCTTCACCGGTATCGAACCAGAATTCGCAAATCTGTTTCACTGGCTCAGCCTGCTGCTCACCCTGCCGGTACTGGTGTACTCGGCACAACCGTTCTTTCGCAGCGCCTGGCGGGATCTAAGAAAGAAGCGTGTCGGCATGGACGTACCGGTGTCACTCGGTCTCGCTCTCGCCTTTGCGGGAAGCCTGTGGGCAACCATCAGCGGCCACGGCGAGGTGTATTATGACTCGGTGGTGATGTTTGTGTTCTTCCTGCTCACGGGCCGTTACTTCGAGCTGGCCGGCCGCAAACGCGCTGCTGAGGTATCCGAGACACTGGTGCACATGCTGCCGGTTACGGCCACCCGTCTTGTGAATGGTGCGCAGGAGACAGTATCGGTCGGTGAATTAACGAACGGCGATCTCGTGCTCGTACGTCCGGGTGAAAGCGTCCCGGCCGACGGGCATGTGCAGGAAGGCCGGTCGAGCGTGGACGAATCGCTGCTCACCGGCGAGAGCCTGCCACTGGCAAAAATGCCGGGCGCAATCCTGATCGGCGGCAGTATCAACATCGAAAGCCCGCTCACCCTGCGTGTGGAAAAAACCGGCGAGGAAACGGTACTGTCGTCAATACTGCGTTTGCTCGACCGCGCGCAGACCGAGAAACCCGCCATTGCCGCGGCCGCCGACCGCGCCGCCGCCTGGTTCGTGGCGCGCGTGCTGTTACTCGCCGGCGGCGTCGCACTGTTCTGGTATTTCTACGACCCGGTGCGCTGGCTGCCCATCACCCTGGCGGTGCTGGTCGTGACCTGTCCCTGCGCCCTGTCGCTCGCCACACCCACGGCGATCACTGCCGCCACCGGCCGCCTCATGCGCCGCGGCCTGGTCACAACACGCGGACACGCGCTTGAAACGCTGGCGCGCGCCAACACCTTTGTCTTCGACAAAACCGGCACCCTCACTTACGGACGCCTGGTGCTGCTCGACACACACACGTACACAAGCTTGCATGCCAATGACTGTCTGGCTCTGGCCGCAGCACTGGAGCAACAATCCGAACACCCGGTCGCGCGCGCCTTGCGCGCAACGGTTGCAGACCCGCACCAGTCTGCAACGGATGTGGCCAGCACGCCAGGCGCAGGACTTTGCGGTTCCATCAACGGGCAGCGTTACTTTCTTGGCACGGCCGCGTTTCTGCGCGAAGCAGCCAGCATACCGATACGTGACGAAACGTTTACGGCCTTGCGCGCCGGTGGAAACACGCTAGTGTTGTTGAGCGACACCCGTCAGCTACTCGCCTCCTTCGTGATCGGCGACGAAGTGCGCGCCGACGCCAGATTACTGGTTGCCGAACTCCAGCGTCAGGGCAAGCGCGTGTTGCTGCTGACCGGTGATCATGCTGGTGCGGCCCAGCGTGTCGCCAAAGAAACCGGCATCGGCGAAGTCGAGGCTGATCTGCGTCCGCAGGACAAACTCGCACGCGTGCACGCGCTCTCCAGCCAGGGTGCGATCGTGGCCATGGTCGGTGATGGCGTGAATGACGCCGCGGCGCTCGCCGCGGCGCATGTGTCCATCGCCATGGGTGGCGGCACACAAATCGCTGCCGCATCGGCTGACATGATCCTGCTTTCCGAGCACCTGCCGCATCTGGCCGAGGCCGTGCTGGTGGCCGGCAAGACCGTGCGTATCATCCACCAGAACATGGCCTGGGCGGTGGGCTACAATCTCGTCGCCCTGCCGTTTGCCGCCTCCGGTCTGCTTGCGCCGTGGATGGCAGCGCTCGGCATGTCGGCCAGTTCGCTGATCGTGGTGGCGAATGCCCTGCGACTGAGCGAGCGCGCCACGCACGCGAAACATCTTGCCGACTCTGCGCCGCCTTGAATATGGAAATTCTCTACCTGCTCATCCCCATCGCCATTCTGCTTGTTGCCGCCATGGTGGCCGGTTTTATATGGGCATCAAAGTCCGGGCAGTTCGACGATCTGGAAGGGCCGGCGCACCGCATACTCATGGATAAAGACGAACCGCAGGAACCCGTTCCGCCAACTCGCCGCAAACCCCGCAACCGGCCGTAACACCTGTTTGCACCGGCGCAAACAGGTGCCTTGGTCCCGGTAAAACCGTTACAATCACTTGGGTATGTCATCAAGGGGCACGAGTGGTATGCACACGATCCTGGTACTGAACAGCAAGGGTGGCTGCGGCAAGAGCACCATCGCTACCAACCTTGCGGCATTTTACGCGCGCGAGAACAAGTCGGTGGTGCTCGCCGATTTCGACCCGCAGGGTTCCAGCCTGCAGTGGTTGGAGGCACGCTCCCCGGATCGTCCGCGCATCGAAGGTATGGCCGGTCTCGATGCCGGCTTCCGGCTTCCGCGCGCTGTTGACTATGCGATTCTGGACGCGCCAGCGGGGATACATGGCGCAGAGCTCACCACGCTGGTGCGGCGCGCACAGACCATCCTGATTCCGGTGCTGCCGTCGGCCACCGACATGCGCGCCACCGCACGCTTTGTGCGCAACTTGTTGCTGGTCGGCAAGGTATCACGTAAGGAAACCCGGCTCGCCACCATCGCCAATCGTGTCCCCGAAGCACCGGCCATGGCGCGCGCCGCCGAGATCATGCTGAACGGCGTCAACTTCCCCTATCAAAACGTGCCGGGCCAGATCTACCGTCCGCTGGAACGTTTTCTCACACGTCTCAAAATTCCATTCGTCGCCACACTGCCCGACTCACCGAGCTATGCGCTCGCCGATGCGCGCGGTCTTGGTATCTGCGAACTAGGTGAGCCGCGTTCGGCCTGGGATTTCGTGCGTTGGCGTCCGTTGCTCGAGTGGCTGGCGAGCCCACAGAGCCAGCCATCGCGCAGCTGACAAAGTCCGTTCTTGTACTGCGGGAAGTTAATCCAGCTTGGCTAACTCAGCACGCAACTGCTCGGCAACCAGCGGTATGAAGCCATCGTTATCCACGATTGACTGTCCGGTTCCGGATAGCACGAAATGCAGGAACTCGCGTTCAAGTGCTGGCAGGGGCGTGCCAGGCGTCTTGTTCACGTAGAGATACAGGAAGCGCGTGAGCGGATAGCGCCCGTTGCGTGCATTCTCCGGTGTGGCCTCGACAAATGGCTCACCTGCACGCGCCGCCAACGGCAACGCCCGTACTCCCGGACGCAGGTAACCGATACCAGAGTAACCGATGGCATTCGGTTTGGTCATTACGGCACTCACCACCTCCACGGAGGTGGGTTTCATTTGCAGGGTCTTGCGGAAACTGCCTTTACATAACGCGTGTTCCCGAAAGAACGCATAGGTACCGGAGATCAGGTTACGCCCATACAGATCGATGTAACGCTCCGTCCATTCACTCACTGCACCTACCTGCCCCCAGCGCTGCACGTCGGTCTTTTCGCCACAACGCCGCTCATCGGAGAACACCGCATCGACCTGAGCCATGGTCAGGCCTGCAATTGGATTCTTCTGGTTGGCGTACACCGCAAGCGTATCGAGTGCGACACGGATTTCGGTCGGTTTGTGGCCATGGCGCTTCTCGAACTCGGCAATCTCCTTGTCATTCATCGGTCGACTCATGGGGCCAATATTCGACTCGCCACTGGCTAGCGCCGGTGGCGCGGTTGCCGAACCGGCCTGGGTGATCCGCACCTGGACACGCGGATATAACTTCTTGAATTCGACTGCCCAGAACGACACCAGATATACCATGGTGTCGGAACCGACACTCGTGATGATCCCGGCCAGATCGGTCGCAGGTACGTAGCGTGGCAACTCAGTCTCGGCGCGAACAGCTGTCGAGAAGGCTACGAGGGAAATCATCAAGCGGCCGAGGGTGGTGGCCATGCTGTTCTGGTTCATTTTCGATATCTTCAAAGAGATTGATAAGCAAGTGCAGCTGGATCAAAAGTGGAATTCTATGAAGGAAATATGAAAGTCCTGTGACAGATAACACGCCGGCCGAGTGCTTTACACCAGATCAGGGCCGACGTACCCCGTCCCATATGCGAGAGGCTCCGTAATGACGGAGCCTTCAACTGACAAACAACTAATTGATGTAACGACTTGGAGGTTACTGCACCAACGTGCTGTCTGGAGTTTCTAGCGCGGCGCTTCCTGCCAGAAACCGTCTGGCTGCTGGCAAAGATATATATCTTTCTGGTGGTGCGGTGCGGAACGGAACTCGACGCGGTGACGCAGCGTGACGCAGCGTGACGCAGGGACGGTCATCGCGCTTCCACGTCTCACTAAGCGCAACGCTGCCGTGGTTCGTACTGTCCGGGTTCTTCCAACTGTTCTGCGCCCCAACCTTGCCATTCTTGAGCACGGCGTCGGTGGCGACGCTGGCCAGGCGCTCGTCTTCGGCAGTAAACCCGCTGCGATCGTCCAGCCCCAATATGCCCCTTAAACCCTTGCCGACATCGCCGATCAGGCGGAACGGTGTGCCAACGATTCCTCCAATGACGCCCTTCACTGCTCCCTCACCGGCCTTCTGGCCGACGGACGATGCCCGGTCTACTACCTGATTCGCACGATCGAGAATGCCCGGCAACGCCTCGCGGGTCGCTCGCACTTCGGCCAACACCGACGGGATACGCGGCTCGACAACGCGCACCGCAGCACTGACGTTGTTGATGGCCTGGGCGCTGGTGTCGACCAGTGGTGGCAACGTCTTGCGCAGCTCCTGCACCTCAGCCACGATGCCGGGCACCAGCTCACGGGTTGCCTTCACTTCCTTGAGAATCGGCGGAACCAGATCGCGAATGGCCTCGACGCCGCGCAGCACCGGCTCGACTTTCTGCGAGGTCCGTTCAATCGAAGTCAGCAGCTCCGGAATCTGCACGCGCAGCGCGCCAACCTGATAGGCGGCATAGGCGAATGCCAGGGCCAAAGCAGCAAACGCGACGCTCAGAAACGTCGTCGCCAGAAACCGTGCTTGATCAGACGGGGTCAGTTTGCTCCACATGAGCGAACTCTAGGGTATGGCAACAAACATGTCTAACCGGGTCGCACCACCGATACAGTCGGCCGATAATAAGAAGCCCGCTTGCGACGGGCTTCTTATTCACAGAATGAATCAACCTATTTCTTGGCAGCGATCTCTTCCAGCCGGGTAGCACGCACAATGTTGCCATCCAAGCCCGCTTCCCTGGCGCTGGCGCCGTAGGCCACGGCCATGAGCTGTGAGCAGTACACCACCGGGATCTTGATCTTGGTGTTGTACTCTTGTTGATCTGGCCTTGGTAGACCTCGACGTTCATCTGGTACACCGGGCAAGGGGTGACGATCATCTCGGCACCGAAGTCGTAGGCGCTCTCGGTGATCTTCTTGATCTGCGCCTGGTTCTTCTCCGGTTCGGAGAAGGCGAGTGCGCTGCCACAGCAGGTGACTTTCTGGTCGTACTTCTCGACCAGCTTGTCGAGGTACTTCGGGTTTTCGAACAGCTCGCCGTCCACACCGAACGGGCGGTTGGTTTGGCAGCCGACATAGCCGGCGATCTTAACCTTTCGGACGGCAAACCGGACGACTACGACGGCTACCGCGGCGACTACGGTATCGAGAACACTCGCCAGGCACTGATCGAAGTCAAGCGCGATGGCATTCATCCGTTCTGCGTCACCATCGACACTAAAGCACGCAACTACCTGCCGCACTTGTACGGCGCGGTGAATTGGGCACTGGTGGAAGACGTGAAGAAGCTGCCAGTGAAGGTATCGGACATATACCGGCGGCTGACGGCCTAACGCTCTTCATTTTGCAAGAATGCAGAGGGCGTCTCGTGCGCCCTGCATCTAATTATCCTGTCCTTACCTAAAAATAATATGCCAGTTCCAGCTGCAGATAGTCATCCTGGCGCTGGCTGTAAAGCAGGTCTGTTACAGGAATACCGGTGAACCAGCGCGCCTCCAACGACAGTTTCGTGCTTTTTCCGAATCGACGATTCGCTTCCAGGTTGACAATGCGCGCATTGCTGTCACGGTCAACGATAATGCCCAGCAATGCCTCACTGCTGGCT
>Ga0315281_10001315_pt1 | contig 36460 bp, 27 predicted proteins | sample YL17G07_0_MG_FD_204540 | JGI IMG/M metagenome (GOLD analysis project Ga0315281, IMG submission 204540) | Sediment microbial communities from Yellowstone Lake, YNP, Wyoming, USA - YL17G07_0 | ecosystem: Environmental > Aquatic > Freshwater > Lake > Sediment | place: USA: Wyoming | collected...
GGTTCCGGCGTCGTGGAGGCCGGATGTAAGACCGTCATCGGCCAACGCCTCAAGCAATCCGGTATGGAATGGTCCGTCCGGGGCGCCAATGCCATCATCGCCCTGCGCTGTACTATGAAATCCAACCGCCTCGAAGACTACTGGGAGTCCCGGACCGCATGATTTACCCCACTTTTATGACGCAGGCCCAATCGCGCCATCTAAAATCTTACTGAACGGACCTATGTCTTGCCATTTAAAAATCTTACTATCGCTGGACGCGGTCGAGGAGCTGTATTGACTCTGACCTTCTTTGGGAAGGAGGTTGGAGCATGGAATTACAAATGCGCAAAGCCCTCAAGAAAGCGATGTGGAAACGCTATCGGAAAGCCCCCAAGAAAATGAAGACCCAAATCTTGGACGAACTCTGCACCATAACAGGCTATCATCGTCAATATGCCATCGCCCAACTCAACCAGATGGAGGATGCCGAGCCTCCTCTGCAAAAGATTTCTCGAACCCGGAAACGTCACTACACCAAGGACGTTTTGGCCGTGATCGAGAAGATCTGGGAAGAGGCCGGTTATCCCTGGTCGCTCCGCTTGAAGGTCATTTTCAAGCTGTGGTTGCCCTGGATCCGCCGGCGCTATGCCCTGACCTCGCTCCAAGAGACCCAGATCTTGAGAATCGGCGCTCGGAAGATCGACCGTTATCTGGCCTCCAAGAAACGGGACCTGAAGAAGAGGCTGTACGGGCGGACCAAGCCGGGAACCTTGCTCCGTCATCAGATCCCGATCAAGTGCGAGTCCTGGGATGAGATCCATCCGGGGCACCTCGAGTTGGACACCGTCTCGCACAGCGGGGAGAACGCCAGCGGGACATTCGCCTATACCCTGAACCTGACCGATATCGCTTCGACCTGCGTGGAAACACGGTCGGTCCTGGGGAAAGGCGAGACGGCGATCCTGGAGGCCTTCCGCCAGATGAAGGCGATCTTGCCCTTCCCGGTCCTGTCCATCGATTCCGACAACGGCGGCGAGTTCATCAACAGCCGTCTGTTGGGATACTGCCAAAGCGAGCGGATCGGCTTCACCCGGAGCCGGCCGTATAAAAAAGACGACAACGCCCATATCAAGCAGAAGAACTGGACTCATGTCCGCAAGATCATCGGCTGGGACCGCTACGATACGCCGGAGGCGGTCCGAGCGATGAACGATCTCTATACCCAAGAACTGCGGCTATATATGAACCTTTTCCAACCCTCGGTGAAGCTGCGGGAACGGGTACGAAAAGGCTCCCGGAAAACACGGCGCTATGACCTCCCTCTCACCGCGCTGGATCGGCTGCTGCAAATGCCGAGTCCTGAAAAGACGAAACTCGAGCCGCTTGTCCACCTCAGGGCTCAGTTGGATCCGTTTGCCTTAGCGGCGACGATCCGTCGTAAGCTCGATCGCCTCTGGGCTCTGCGAACGAAAACCAGAATCTCCCCCCGGAATGCAGACTCGGCCCAAGAAACAGCCGAAGCCCAAGACCTGGCCCAGAGTTTGGCCAGAAGATTGCAGAAGAAACGGAATGGATCAAACCCGAAAAAAAGTCCACCTCAACGCCGTCACTAAAGTAAGATTTTCAAATGGCAAGATGATACCCACTATAGTAAGGTTTTTAAATGGCTTGACAGGGGAAAACACAAGGGGACCCCGCCTTTATCCTTTAACAATTTCTTCAGCGCAGCGATCCGAGTTCAAGCAGAGAGAGCGGGTCGACGTGGCTGTCGAAGACCCGTATCGCCCAGTGGAGGTGTGGGCCGGTGGACCGTCCTGTCGTGCCGCACGTCCCGATGACGTCGCCCTTCCCGACGGCCTGTCCCCTTTTCACCAGGATCTTCGACATGTGGCCGTAGAAGCTGAAGACGCCGAGCCCGTGATCGATGATGATGGCGTTGCCCGAGAGATATAAGTGGCTCGCGAGGACCACGTTCCCCGCGTTGGCGGCCCGGATGGGATCGCCTTGCGGGGCGGCGATATCGACGCCGGTGTGGGTCGAACGGGGAGCGTCGTTGTAGATCCGGCGCTGGCCGAAGTTCGGGAAAACCTTCCCTTCGTTCGGCTGGAGGAACGCTCCGTCCCCGAGCCACCGGGACGTGATGCTTCCGTAGACCCAGGCGACAAGCTCGGCTTCCCGGCGGATGCGCTCCTCGACCTCTTTAGGCGGCACGGCGAAACTCTCTTTGACCCAGAGCTTTTTCCTGGGGAATTCCTTCGCCCCGACGACGATGTCTCTTCGAACGGCCTCCCGGCCTCCGTTCGTCCTCTCGAACGTAACGGTCATCGGGAACGACCCGGGCTCGAGCCCCAGGTCGAGACCGATAAAGGCGAAGCGCTGGGCGCTCGTTAAAACGTATTCCCTGTCCCGAAAAACGACGACCGCGCCGCGAACCCCGGGGGCATCCAGCCATGAGACCAAAAGGACCTCGCCCGGCTGGAGCGACCGGAATTCCAGATCCAGGACCGCGCCCGAGGGGGCCTGGAAAAGGGCTTTTTCGGACGGCAACGCTATTTCCGCCACCGAGAGACAAGCCAGGAGGGTCAGGCAGCCAAAGGATTTCTTCACGCCTCCTCCCGCCTGTCTTTCCTGAGGACCTTTCCCGGAAGCCGGCCCGTGTGCTCGCCGTTCTCGATCACAGCCCGGCCGTTGACGATGACGTGCGGGATGCCCTCGGGGTATTGATGAGGGTCAGCCCAAGTCGCCTTATCGATCACTTTGTCGGGGTCGAAGATGACGATGTCCGCGAAGTGACCAACCTTGAGGACCCCCCGCCGGGCAAACCCGAACCGGTGGGCTGGAACAGACGTCATTTTCCGGACCATGGCTTCGAGAGGCATGAGTTTTTCTTCCCGAATGTATTTTCCCAAAACGCGAGGGAAAGTCCCGTAATAACGCGGGTGGGGCTTGCCCTTTCGGAGCAGGCCATAGGGGGCGACCGCCTCGGAGTCGGAGCAGACGCCCACGAGCGGATGGGATAGGATCCGTTTCAGGTTGTCCTCGTTCATAGTGAAGCTGATCATGCCGACGCGGCCCTTTTCATCGAGGAGAAGGTCCCTCATGAATTCGTAAGGGGGCTTCCCGGTCCGGCCCGCCGCTTCGAGGATCGTCCGGCCCTCGACCCAATTGTTGGCATCGGAAACGACATCGGAGATGAGGACCTTGTCCCAGGAGCCCAGCTTCCCCTCTTTGTCCGCGAGCGCTGCCCGAAGCCTGTCCTGAAGGGCGGGGTCCTTGAGCCTTGTCAGAAAATCAAGGGTGTTGCCTTCCCGCGCCCATAGCGGGAAATAGAGGCTCAAACCGGTGGCGCCGGCGATGTAGGGATAGCGGTCGCAGAAAATATCCAGGCCGGAATCCCTGGCTTCCTCAATTTTCCGGAGCACGGCCGGGAGCTTAGGCCAGTTTCCCGGGTAACCGACCTTGAGGTGGGAGATCTGAAGGGGAATCCTCGCCTCTCGGCCGATCCGGATGGCCTCATCCACGGCCTCCAGAATAAAGTCCTGTTCGTCCCTCATGTGGGTCGCGTAAAGGCCGCCGAAGGAGGCCGCGACACGGGCCAACTCGATGATCTCTTCGGTCGATGCGAAGCTCCCGGGCGTGTATTCCAGTCCGGTGGAGAGGCCCAGGGCGCCGTTCTCCATGGCTTCCGCCACCATCGTCTTCATGAAGCCGACCTCTGAGGCCGTGGGTTTCCGGTCGCCGTAGCCCATGGCGGCCGCCCGGACGGCGCCCTGCCCGACAAACGTCGAATAGTTCAACGCCATGCCGCCCCGCTCGAGGCGGGAAAGAAAGCCCTGGACGGTCTTCCAGTCGATGTCCACTCCGTATTCAGCCTTGTTCGCTTCGCGGACCTCCTCGAACATACCGTCTGAAAAAGGAAACGGCGATTCCCCGCACTGGCCGCTGACAAGTGTCGTCACGCCCTGGCGGACGGCGCTTTCGGCCTTCGGGTTGACAAGCAGTTCGATCGCTGTGTGATTATGGACATCGATGAAGCCGGGCGAGACGGCCAGCCCTTTGGCTTGGAGGACACTTTGAGCACGCGAAGATGGAATCTTGCCCACGGCGGTGATGGAATCACCGTTGATCCCGATATCCGCGACGGCGCCCGGGTTCCCCAATCCGTCGAGGACGAACCCATCCTTGATGATGAGGTCATAAGAAGTTTTCGAGGCGCACCCTTTGAGAAGAACTCCGCATCCCCCGGCCGCCGCGAGGCCGGCTTTTTTCAGGAAATCCCGTCGTGTAACCTCGGCCATCGTCTTGTCTCCTTTCCGATCAAAATAGGCGGATCTGATCTGTGAACAGTGTCCGGCGGTTTCAGATCTTCACATTTCTGCGGACAGAATGATTTTCCTCAATTCCGCTTCCAGCTTGGGCTCCAAGGGGACCGGATGGTGGGAAGCAAGGATGGCCTTGGCCTTGTCGCGCGCCCAGTCCCGGGCGCCGTCCCTTTTGCTCTCCCAGACCGTATAAGGACGGCGGTCAAGGAGAGTGTTGATCCAGAGCCCGCGCATGTTCCGTAGAGTATGGTCATGGGTCAGAAAATCTCCCCCGGGACCGGCCTCCCGGATGGCTTCTAAGGCCAGTGTCTCGACGTCCACGGGAATGCCCTCCATCATCTTGCGAACGATGCTGAAGATCTCGCAATCCATGATCATCTGCTCAAAGGACCAGATGGTGCTCCCATTGAGAAGGCCCACGCCGAGAAGCATGTCGGACATGACCGCCGAGGCCATGAAGGTCGAGAGGCTGTTTTCCAGGCCGGCCTGCCAGCCGGGCTCCTTGGCGCCCGTAGCGAAGGAGCCCATGGAGAGCGGGAGATTGTAAAAATCGGCCAGCTCGTTGGAAGCGGCGCCGAACAGGAAGTCCTCCGGACCGCCTCCCGTATAGGCGCCTGAACGGAGGTCCATGACGGTCGGCGCGGAAGCGTAATACACCGGGGCGCCGGGGAAAGCGAGCTGGATGAGGGCCAAGGCGCTGAGGACCTCGGCGTTTCCTAAAGCGAGGTTCCCGGCCATGGTAGCCGGTCCCGTGGAGCAGCAGGAGGCCATGGTCATGAACCCAACGGGGCACCCGGCCTCGGCGCCGACGAGGGCCGCTTCGAGGCTCCCGGTGTCCTGGGCTAAGGGGGAGATGGTGCATTCCATGATGGATAGGAGAGGCCGCTTGCGGAGGGCATCCCGGCCGCCGGCCAGGACCGAGGCCATTTCCACGGCCGCCCGGGCTTCCCGTCCGGAATAGATGCTTTCCGTCTGGACATGCTTGGTGGAATTGCTCCAGATTGCGAGGATCTCGTGAAGTCCCCGGGTTTCGGGCGGGCAGTCCTGGGCGGAGACGGGAACCCAATGGAAGGCCACTTCCTCCAGGTCATCGGCGACGCGCGCGATGTCCGCCACGTCCCGGACCGTTGACCGCCGCTTCAGGCCCGTTGCGATGTCGATCACCTCGATGCCGCAGCCGTCCGTGCCGACATAGACGTGGTTTCCGTCCAGGGGAAGGTCCTGGGAGGGGTCCCGGGCGGCAAGAGTGAAGACGGGCGGAGCGCTGCGCAGGGCGGATTCGATGAGGGCCGCGGGAATCTTGACGACCTGCGTTCCGCGGTTCACCCGGGCGCCATGAGCCTCCCAGATGTCCAGAGCCCTTGGGGACGGGAATTTCACGCCGATGGTTTCGACGATCTCCAGGGTGGTTTCATGGATCCTGCGGATGTCCTCGGCACGGAGGACCCTGAGGTTCAGTCGGGGGTTGGTGATGGATTTAATTTTTTTGGACACGCTTACTCCTTTAGGGTGGCCGCGCCCTTCTTTTGCCAATAAAGGTAGGCCGGGATCCCAATGAGGAGGATGGCCAGTCCGATGAGGGACTTGAGCGGCTGGGCCGCGATCGTGTTGCCGAAAATGGCCAGGTTGATCAGGACGAAAAGGACCGGGATGAAAGGATAACCCCAGACCTTGTAGGGACGGGCAAGGTCAGGCTTCTTGCGGCGGAGAACGATGACAGAGAACCCCGTGGCGGCGAAAAAAATAACGAGGGCGAAGACGACGTATTCGTAGAGGGCTTGGTATTTCCCGGAAAGGCAAAGGAGGCAGGACCACACGGCCTGGCCGATCAAGGCTTTGCTGGGAACCCGGTAACGGGGATGGATATAGGTCATGCTCCGGAAGAAAGCCCGGTCTTCGGCCATGGCCATATAGACCCTGGGACCGTAGAGGATGGTCGCGCTCAGGCAGCCGAAGACGGAGACCATGATGGCCGCCGCGATAGCCGACGTGGCCAACGGCCCAAAGAGTTGGGTGGAAACGAGTTCGCCGATGCGGACCACTCCCTTCATCTTCTCCACCGGCAGGGCCAGGACATAAACGACATTGACCACGAGATAGATCAAAGTGACGCTTAACGTTCCGAGCAGAAGGCTCCGGGGGATGTTCCTTTCCGGCCTCTTGATTTCCTCTGCCGTGCAGTTGACCGCATACCAGCCGTCATAAGTCCAGAGAACGGCTATAAGGGCCAGGCCGAAAGCCGAGAAGACGTTCGGCCCCAGGGCTTCTCCGCCTGAAAAGAGCTGTCCGAAGTTTGTGATCCCCGCCCGTTTTCCCAGGGCCAGCCCGAAGACCGCGATGGCCGCCACCGATCCCAGCCGGAGAAAGGTGAAGATGTTCTGGACGACGATCCCCGTCTTGATACCGAGATAGTTGACAGCGGTCAGGAAGATGATCGCTCCGGCGGCCAGGAGCTGTCCGGCGGAAAGCGTATAGGGCAGACCGAAAAGGGTCAACTTCAGGATGACGGCCTGGGTGGACAATGAAGGAAGAAAATACCCCGCGAATTCGGCGAAGCCCACGGCCAGGGTGGCGATCCCGCCGCACATGATGAACCAGAAGAAACCCCAGCCGAAGAGAAACCCGGCCCAGGGACCGTAGGCTTCGCGAATATAGACATATTGTCCTCCGGCCCTGGGGAACATGGCCCCCAGCTCGGCGAAAGAAAGGGCTCCGCAAAGCGTGAATAGGCCGCCTACGGCCCAGACGATGAGGAGCAGGCCGGGCGACGGCAGGTACCCGGCGATGATGCCCGAGGTCATGAAGATCCCGGAGCCGACGACGGAGCCAATGACCAGGAAGGTGGCATCCAGAAGGTTTATTTTTCGGAGCAGGCGCGGTTGTTGTTCAGGGTTATTCATGGTTCTTGAAAATTCCGGCCAGGCGCTCCGGAGAGATGGTCTCAAGAGTGCGGCCGGATCTTCCCCGGACCGGCCGAGCTTGAAGAAAAGAATGGACGACGGCTTCTTCCGCCGCCCGGCAGACGGCGTCCGTGATGCCCTCGAGATGGATGTCGGCGACGGATCGGAACTCGAATTCAGGGGGCCCCTCCTCCGAGATGGTCATGGCATTGGCCGTTGTGAAGGTCGTCCCGAGGACCTCATCCGAGAAGCTCTCCGATGGAATGGCGGCATCCATCCGGGCAACCAGGCGCCTGGTAATCCTCTGGAGCTGATGAGGGAGGAGGGGAACATCCATGGCGGTGACCAGGATGAGGGCGCCCTCGTCCTCGCCTGTCAGTTCTGTCGGGGGCTTTCCGTTCGCCCCGCCCGCGTTGCCGAAATGAGAGGCGGCCAAAACGCCGCAGGTGTATTCCTCTTCCCCGATGATAACGCGGCGGGAGGATGTGCCGATCCCTCCTTTGGCGCCCAAGGCCCGCAGTCCGGTCCCGGCCCCGACCGAGCCCTCTTCGACCTTCCCGTCCGTGGCCCGGCGGAAGGTTTCCAGAATGTCCTCTTCCTCCAAGCATTCCCGGTCCATCTCGTTCAAGTAGGAATCGTTGAGCCCGATGATAACGGGAGGCCAGACTTCCCCCCGCTTCAAGGTGAAGCCGTAAGAGAGGGCGGCGTTGTAAGCCTTGCCCAAGTTGCAGGCGTTGGTGATGACCAGGGGCGAATTCAGGTAGCCGAAATCCTCCGTGACCTCGAAGCCCGTGATCTCCAGCCCTTCCCCCAGGGCATAGGTGGAGAAAAAGAACCTCAGCTCCTTTTCCATGAGCGAAGGTAGGACGGCGGTCAGACCCGTCCGGGCCGCAATCATCCCTCTCGATGGACCCTGGATGTCCCGTTGAAACGTGAGATGCCCGACCCTGACCCCGCTGACGTCAGTGATGGAATTCTTCTCGCCTCGCATCGCCTACTCCCCCAGCCTGCGGTATTTATTCATGATCCTTTCGACCTGGTCGAGAGGGATCCCATAGCTCGTGTTGCCGTCCTTGCCGACGACGGTCCTGGCTGAGGTCAAGGCGTTGAGAATGGCTTCCTGGGTGGCCTCGACGGTCGCCTGATAAAGGGGCGTGATCAGGAAATCGTTGACGGCCCGGATCTTTTGGACCGCTCCGCCCGGGACCCGCGGGACCCGGTTGGCCGTGGAGAAGGCCAGGATGATGTCGCCGCTTCCCGTCCCGGAAATGGCCCCTACCCGGGCCAGGCCCAGGGCGACCCGCTTGGCGATTTTCTTAAGCTGATAAGAAAGGAGAGGGGCGTCCGTAGCAGCGATGAGGATGATGGACTTCGTCCGTTTTTCAGCTTCTTCGAATCCTCGAATTTCCCGGCCGACGGGCGCGCCGTCGATACGCAATTGATCTCGACCGCCGGTATTGGTCATGACCAGAACGCCGACCGTGGCTCCGCTTTTCGTTTTCCGGGAGGACGTACCGATGCCGCCCTTGAAGCCAAAGGATGTCATCCCGGTCCCGCCTCCGACCGCTCCCTCGGCCACCGGTCCTCCCGCGGCGTTCTCGATGGCGGCAAAAACGTCCTTTGCGGAGATGGGGCGGCTCGGCGTATCGCTCAGGAAATCATCAAAGCATTCGGCCACGACCGGATGGACGGTCCCTCCTGAAAGCCCCAGCCTCGGGTTCGTTTTCCGGAGATAAGCAGAGGCGGCGCTCTGGACAATGCCGACATTGTAGGTTCCGGTCAGGAAGATCGGCGTCGCAAGAAGCCCTGTCTCTTCGATCGCGGCCAGCCCAGTCATCTCGCCCCAGCCGTTAAGCCCGAATGAAGAGGCGAAGAGACGCTCCTCATAGATATTGCCTTCGTGGGGCAGGAGGACGGTGACCCCGGTCCGGGCCGCTCCCTTGCCCTGGCCCTTGATAATCGTCGTATGGCCGACCCTGACTCCCCGGACATCCGTGATGGCATTAAATGGTCCCGGGGCCAAGTCGCCGATGATAATGCCGAGCTCCCGGAGCCTTTTTCGCCGGCCGTCGTCGGCAAGCCCGGGAACGGAAAAAGGAAAAGAGGCCGAGGGGAGAATGGCCGCCCCAGCCAGCGTGGTCCTGAGAAAATCACGGCGGTTCATGACAGCCTCCTTCAACTCCCGGGATGACCGTGCATAAAGCTTAAAATATCTTCTCTAAAGGAGAAATTCAAGCGAAAAAGCTTACCTTAAAAATATTGTCCGTGCCTTTCACGCTCGACCTTTTCCGACGCGGCCCCTTTCACCGCTGTCATGGATGAGATCGGGTCTCCCTGAAAAACGGGAGGAGCCTCGGCTTCCCCATTCTTCAGAACGGGCCCAAATGCAAAGCTTGGGCAATGATCACCGCGGCCATGCCCAAGGCCAGCCAGATGAGAAGAAGCGGCAGGAGCCAGCGGACCCATTTCTCCCAAGGGATCTTGAGGATGCCCAGGGCGGCCATGAAATAGCCTTGCGTGGGGATGAAGACGTTGGTCAGCCCGTTTCCCAGCTGGTAAGCCAGGACGTTGGTCTGACGGGTGATACCGACCAGATCCCCGAGGGGCGCCAGGATGGGCATGGACACCGCGGCCTGGCCGCTCCCGGAAGGGACGATGAAGTGGAGCAGGTTCTGCATGAGGTAGATGCCGATGACGCTGATGGAGGACGGCCAACGTCCGACGACAGCCGCCATGGCGTGGGTCAATGTATCGATGACGTTGGCGTCCCGAAGGATGACCAGGGACCCCCGGGCCAATCCGACGACAAGGCCGGCATAGGTCATGTCCTGGGCGCCCTGGATGAAACTCCGGGCCGTGTCATCGAGCGACAGTCCGCCGATCGGACCTGCCGCAATGGCCAGGCCGAAAAACAGGCCCGAGAGCTGTAATAGGCCCCAATGCCAGCGGATGGCGCCGAGGACCAAGACGATGAGAGCGGCCACCGTCACGACAAGCACAGCCACGTGCCTCCGGGTAAAAAGAACGTCCTCGTCCCTCGGAGCCCCAGCCTCCCTCTTCAGGTCGAATTCGCGCATCAGGCTGATCCCGGGATTGGCCTTGACCCTGGCCGCGTAGCGGGAGAGAAAGATGATGGTTACCGTCGTCATGACCACCCATAGGATGACCCGGAAGCCGATTCCCGAGAACAGGGGAAGTCCGACGATCCCCTGGGCCACTCCGACCGTGAAGGGGTTCATGAAGGCCGCTGCGAACCCCGCATTGGCGCCCACAAGCGCTATCCCGCCGGCGGTGAGCGAGTCGTAACCCAGGGAGCGGGCCAAAAGAAGGAGGGCGGGCAGAAAGACAAGTGTCTCTTCGGCGATGCCGATGGTCCCTCCGCCGACGGCAAAGACGAGCGTCAGGACGGGGACGATCAGGGCCTGACGGCCGCCGATTCTCTTGACAAGGGCTTGGATGCCGCCTTGGATGAGGCCCGTCCTGTTGAGAACGCCGAATGTGCCGCCTATGATGAAGATATAGAAGATGATGTCGGCGACTTCAACCAGGGCCTTGGGAAATGCCAGGAGGACCTCGAAAATTCCCGCCGGCTGGGCTTGGACGGCATGAAAGGACGCGGGGTCGATAAGGGTCCGGCCCCGGTCGACGGCCCGCTCATACCGCCCGGCTGGGACGACCCATGTCAGGATGGCCGCCAGCACGGTCAGGGAGATGAGAAGGACGTATGTGTGGGGGATCTTGATCTTCATTCGGGCCTGGTGAAATGCCAGGCCGCCAGAGCGTAGAGCTTGACGGCTTGATAGACCTCCGCTAGAAGGATGCTTTCTTCGGGAGAATGAGCGTATTCAAGCCCCCCCGGGCCCCAGACGATGGACGGGATGTGCCCTTCCCTGGAGATGAGCGAGGCGTCCGTCCAAGCGGGAAAAACGGTCAGGGGCCGGGAGGAATGACCGAGCTCGGCGAGGCCCGTTTCCGCGGCCCGGACAAGGGAGTGCTCCGGGGGAATGGTCATCGGACCGTGGACCATGGTGGCCATCCCGCCGGGCATCCGGGATATTTCGGTCTTGAGACCGGGGCGAGCTTCGCGGACCCGGCGCAGGAGGCCTTCCAGGTCTTCAAAGACCATCTCGATCGTCTCCGTCGTCACCCAACGCCGATCGAGCCTGATCCGGCAATGGGCGGCGACCGTACTCGGCTGATCTCCCCCGGTGATGGTCCCCAGGTTGATGACCGGGGGCCCAAGCACGGGGTCACGTCTTCGGGCTAAGGTCGGAATGAGTTCGTTTTCCACGAGATGGACGAAATGGGCCGCGGCCGAGATGGCGTTAAGACCCGCCTCCGGCGTTCCGCCGTGGGCGGCCCGGCCTTGGAAGTCGATCTGCAGCCACTCCAAACCCCTGTGGCCGATAGCGATCCTGTTGCCGGTCGGTTCGCCGATGACGGCCCCGTCGGCCTTGAACCCTTCAAGGATGAGTTTCTCGGCGCCGAGGCTTTCCATTTCTTCATCGATCACAGCGGCCAAGGTGACCCGGCCCGAGGCGGGCTCCTCGGCGTTCTTCAAGGCAACCAAGGCCCCGGCCATGGCGGCCAAGGCGCCTTTCATGTCCACGGTGCCCCTCCCGTGGAGCCGGCCGTCTTTTTCGGCAGCGGCAAGCGCATCTTCAGCGTTTCCCATGTTGGGTGGAACAGTGTCCATGTGACCACAGAAAAGAAGGTGCGGACCGGGCCGTTTCCCCCCTACCGAAGCCAGAAGGTTCGGTCTCCCTTCGCGGACTTCTTGATAGAGAGGCTCGATGCCATGGGCTTGAAGAAAGCCGCCGATCTCCCGGGCGACGGCCTCCTCCTGGCGCGGCACTCCCGGATATGAAGGCGTCCGGATGAGCCGGACGAGGAGGTCCCGGATATCCCCATCGGGAGGAAAATGAGAATGCAGGATGTTCAAGGCTTGGGTCATAATGTGAGTTTTCCTTTCTTGTAAAGCTTGCTCCGGCGCTGTCTCTCCAAGCCGGCCGGGGCGATGCTGACCCGGCCGCCGCGGAGCAGGGCCCCTACGCCTTCCCGGTTTTCCAGGCCGGGAAACTCCCGGCGCAGTTCGTCTTCGTCGGGGCACCCTCCCTCGGAAGGTTCGGGCTCGGTGTAGACGGAGATGACCCCCTCATAATTACGAAGGACGACCCGGCGCTCGTTCCGGGAGATCAGATAGGTGGGCATCACGGGGATCTTGCCCCCTCCGCCCGGGGCGTCCACGACGAAGGTCGGGACGCAGAAACCGGTGGTATGGCCTCTTAGGTTCTCGATGATCTCGATGCCCTTGCTCACGGATGTCCGGAAGTGGCCGATGCCCTGGGAGAGGTCGCATTGGTAAATGTAGTAAGGGCGGACCCTGATCCGGACCAGGTCATGGACGAGTTTCTTCATGACGATGGGAGAATCGTTCGTTCCCTTCAGGAGGACCGTTTGATTGCCCAGCGGGAAGCCGCCGTCGGCCAGCATCTCGCAGGCCTTCTTGGATTCCGGCGTGATCTCCTTGGGATGGTTGAAATGGACGTTGATATAAAGGGGATGATATTTCCTGAGCATGGCGATCAGTCCGGGGGTGATTCTCTGCGGCATGACCGCCGGGGCCGCGGTCCCTAAACGGAGGATCTGCACGTGGGGGATCGCGCGGACCCTCCGCAGGATATCCTCGAGGAACCCGTCCGACAGGGTCAGGGGGTCGCCGCCGGAGATCAGGACGTCCCTCACCTGGGGCGTTTCCCGGACATACTCGATGGCCGCCAGGATATCGCTTTTAGGCAGGGCCCGGTCGGTCTCGCCGGCGCTCCGTCGCCTCGTGCAGTGACGGCAGTACATGGAACACTGGTCCGTGACCATGAGGAGGACGCGGTCGGGATACCTGTGCGTCAGTCCGCGAACGGGCGACTCCACATCCTCATGGAGAGGGTCAACCATGTCCTCCGGACTGATTTTAACTTCCTTCCCGGAGGGAATGGCCCTTCTGCGGATGGGACAATTCCGGTCGGAGGCATCCATGAGGCTGGCGTAGTAAGGCGTTATCGCCATGCGGAGGGACTTCAGGGCCGTGTTCACCTCCTGCTGTTCCTTCTCCGTCATCTCCACGACCTGCTTCAGCTGGTCGACCGAGGTGATCCTGTTCTTGAGCTGCCATTTCCAATCGTCCCATTCGGCCGCGGAAACATCTTTCCAGAGGGGGATTTTCCGGTAGTCACGTCCCCCGGTCAGGCGTCCATCCTTCTTGATCATATCTCCTCCCTTCGATAGAAACTGTCCGGGCTTCCGTCCTCTCCCTTCGTGGCGGGCCGTGAGAAGCGAGCTGGTTTTAAGATATTTACATAAACAGCCGGGTGCGGTCAAGCAATTAAAACGGCGCCCCTCGTTGACCTGTTTCGGGGTCGTTGCGCATCCTTCAGCCGAGAGGCCGGGTCCGAAAATCGGGAAACCGATTCATCAGCCGGATCCTGCCGCCGTTTCTGCGGCGCGTACCGGGTGTCGACGCGCTGATCCTGCGCTGAATCTGAAAGGGATCTCGACGGGTCTCGAGGAGCGCCGTCTGTCCACGTCTTTGGCCTTTACATTCGCTCCACTTTTCAACAGCATCCGGATAGTCTCTGGAGAGCCGCTAATGACTGCGAATAAAAGAGGCGTCAATTGTATTCATTTACAAATTCATTTAACACAGATTAATATTGTTATGTCAGGGATTCATCGAAGACTAGCCATGAAAGGCTATCGCTTGTAAGGCAAGAAAACGAAGATCTGGCTAAAGAAGAATGCCCGGCGTTTGCGATAAAAGAGGACCTGTTATGAAAAAGCAGAAAATTATCATCTACACCTTGAACGCATTTGCTAGAACAACGAGGGGCGGGAATCCTGCAGGGGTTGTGCTTGATGCGGATCGTCTGGCTGAACCCTCCATGCAAAAGACCGCCGCGAGAGTCGGTTTATCAGAAACGGCATTCGTTCAAAAGTCCGCTGCGGCAGACTTTAAAATAATATTTTTCACTCCGGCCGCTGAGGTGGATTTGTGCGGCCATGCTACCATCGCGGTTTTTTCTCTCCTTTTTAGACTTCGACGGATACAGGCGGGAAAACACAGCCAGGAAACAAAAGCAGGGATTCTTGGAATCGAAGTTCAAAAGGACGGAACCGTTTTCATGGAACAGACTTTGCCTTTGTTCGAAAACGCGATCGATCGTGGAGAAGTTGCCGAATCCTTGGGAATAGGATTCAAGTCTCTCGCAACGGATATGCCTGTTCAAATCGTCTCCACCGGGCTCCGTGACATCATCGTTCCCATAATATCGCTTCGGGAGCTTTCAGGCATCAAACCCGATCTCGATAAAATTGCCGACATCAGCCAAACCCATGGAGCCGTGGGTTATCATGCGTTCAGTTTGGAGACAAAACGCAAATCCACGGCTCATTGCAGAAATTTCGCTCCTTTATATGGAATCCCGGAAGAAGCTGCGACGGGAACATCGTCCGGCGCACTCGCCTGTTATTTGTTCAAGCATGGCAAGATAACTGAAGAGCAGGCTCAGAGGCTGGTTTTCGAACAGGGTTATGGCATGAGAAGGCCTTCGGAAATACTCGTCCGCCTCGATATCGGGAATAAAGATATCACAGGCGTGCATGTGGGAGGAAAGGCGACGGCGGCCAAAGAAAAAACCTTGAACTTATTGGATGCCGGTTTCATTTTTTGACTCTTTCATGATAACCTCGGTTTCCCTCAAGCCGAAGATACGCAGGGGACAGACGATGAAAAATTTCAAATGGGCAATTTTCATGAGCCTCATGATCCTTCTTTTTCTGCCGACACAAGGAGAGTTGAGCGAAGAAAGAATTAAAGGATTCACTGTGGACAGCTCCAGGGAAGAGCGTCAACTCGAAGCCGAGCTTAAAAGGCTGTCAGACCCCAGGGTTTATGAAAAGCATTTGAGATTTTTGACAGAGGAGCCTCATATCGCGGGCAGCAAGCGGAATTACGAACTCGCCGTGTATGTCAGGGACAAATTCAAGGAATACGGCCTCGAGGACGTGGAACTCGTTGAGTATCAAGTCCTCCTTTCTTTTCCCAAAGAGATTATTGTGGAAATGGTCGAACCCGTTGTTTTTAAGGCCACTTTGAGGGAAGAAGGCTATCCCGTCGACAGGGATTCTTTTAACGGTCAAGTGAGCATCGGGTTTAATGCCTATTCGGCCTCCGGCGAAGTCACGGCTCCCGTGGTCTATGCTTACGGCGGGAATCCGGAGGATTACGACAGGCTGTCAGAGATGGGGATCGACATCAAAGGCAAAATCGCCCTGGTCCGTTACTCCGAGCCTTACAGTTATAGGGGTTTCAAAGCCCTGACGGCCCAGCGGAGGGGCGCCGTCGGCCTGCTTATCTATTCCGATCCCAGCGATGACGGTTATGTGCGCGGCGATGTTTTTCCCAATGGGCCTTGGGGGCCGGAAAGCCACATTCAACGGGGCGGCATCCCATTTGATTTCATCGTCCCCGGAGACCCGCTGACTCCCGGCTGGGCCTCGATCCCGGGAGCCAAGCGACTGAAGCCGGAGGAGTCAGAAATCCTGCCCAAAATCATGGCTGTTCCCCTCTCACATAAGGAAGCGCGGCCGTTTTTAGAAAATCTGGCCGGTCCGGCCGTCCCTCAGGAGTGGCAGGGAGGGCTGCCTTTGACCTACCACGTCGGCCCGGGCCCGGCCAAGGTTCATTTCAAGATGGAAATGGACAATTCCGTCGGCTCCATATGGAATGTGGTCGGTAAAATCAAGGGACGGGAAGAGCCTGAAAAATGGGTCGTCCTCGGAAACCACCGGGATGCCTGGGTTTACGGGGCCGTCGACCCGAGCAGCGGCACCGCGGCCATGCTTGGTCTCGCTCAGAACCTGGGACAGCTGGTTAAAGACGGCTTCCGGCCAAAGAGGAGCATTGTCTTCTGCAACTGGGACGCCGAGGAGAACACCCTGACCGGTTCAACGGAATGGGCGGAACAGCATGCGGACAAACTGAAGAAAGACGGCGTTGTGTATATCAACGTCGATTCCGCCGTGAGCGGACCCAATCTTGAGGCGGCGGCCGTGCCTTCGCTTAGCGATTTCTTGCTGCAAATCACCCATGAAGTTTTGGATCCCTGCACGGGGAAAACGATTTATGAGGCCATGAAACAGTTTAAACAGGGCAAGGATCAAACGGGGGAAAACCATCTCATCGAGACTCGGGTCGGAAGCGGCAGCGACCATACGGCCTTTCTGAATTTCGTCTGCATGCCGGTCCTGGGAATGGGCTTCGACGGCCCTTACGGAGTCTACCATTCCCAGTATGATGATTTTTTTTGGATGTCGCATTTCGGTGACCCCCAATTCTGCTATCACGCGACTCTGGCGACGCTCTGGGGAATGACGACATTAAGGCTGGCCAATGCCCAAATTTATCCTTTTGATTATGAAGCCTATGCCGGAGAAATCGGTTCTTATGTCAAGGAAATTTTAAGTCCAGGAGAAAAATCAATCTCTCCCGACCTCAACCTCCTCGCAAGCCGAATCGAGAGGTTTCGAAAAACCGCCCGAGAGCTGAATATCCTTATCGAACGACTCCTCTCTCAAGGGAGCAAGGTCTCTTCCGAAACTCTTCAGGTCCTAAATGCTGCTTTGATGCAAACGGAAAGAGATTTTGGATTCCCCGGGGGTATCCCCAAGCGTCCCTGGTTTAAGCACCTCATCTACGCCTGCAAGTTCACTTACGACTCGGAAGTCCTTCCTGGGGTGACTGAGGCTGTTGAAGAAAAAGATTGGGCCCGAGCCAAGGAGCAGATCTCCCTGCTGGATAAGGCCATCAGCCGTGCCGACCGGACACTCGAAGAGGTTCTGACAAAAGTCCTTAAAAGACAAACTTCAACCCGAGGAGGGCCCTCCTGGGCAATATGATGTCCGTGGGGATCATCCAGCTCGGGCTCTCGATCTGTGTGCTGACATAGCTCATATTGGTATGTTTGTTAAACAGGTTAATGATGTCGCACGAAAGCTCCACCGAGTACTTTTGCGCTATTCTGAACGTTTTCTCGATCTTAACGTCGAAGAAAAGCTCTGAGGGCAGCCGGCGACTCCCGCGCGCCTCGGCCTTGATGAATTTCGGCCCCTGGTTGAGACCCGGTACAAGGACTGTCCTTTCCCAAGGCGCTCCCTGCTGGTAGATGACGTTCGCCCCGAGAACAAAGCCGAGCGGAGCCATGTAAACGCCGCCGAACTTGCACATCCACCTCCTGTCGACGGCGTATTCGATGCTCATCGGGCCTTCGGAATTGATGAGCTCGTTTTTGTCTTTGTAGCCTTTGGGTTTCCACCACGCTCTCGACCAGGTGAACGAGGAATACATCTGGAAGTTATGGGAAAAGCGCTTGTTGGCCACGAGCATCAGGGCCCTATAGGTTATTGTGTCTCCCGGATTGGTGATGAGATAGAAATTATCGAGGGGCTCGACCTGGTTGTAGACCATGATCGTATTCCCGGTGCTGGCATCGATGAAGGGGATCTGCTCATACTGAGCGGCTGTATTGAGCTTGGTTATTCTGTTCTTATTGATCTTGTAGATGAATGTGGCCGAAAGTGAGAAATCCTTGAGAACTTCCCTTTCCAAGGCGGCGGAGAACTGATGCGTATAGGGCGCCTTCAGCTTTTTATCGATGCCGACTCCGTACAGGGGATCCCAGCTGAAGACATCGATGTCATAAGCCTGCGTATCAGGGTTATACATTCTGCCGTAGAGGGTCGCTAGGGCCGGGGTCGCTCCTTCGATGTCTCCGAGGATCAGGCCTTTGGTATAGCGGCCATAGGACGCACGGAAAAGCGTCTTTCGGTCCGACGTCAGCTGGTAGTTGATCCCGATCCTTGGCGAGAACTGTTTCCAATTCGCCACATCGGGGATGCCGGCGATCTTTTTCCCCGTAGGCTTCTCGAACCTGTCGAGCTCATCGAAGGCAGGGATCGATGCATGATTGTAATCAAAACGCAGTCCCAGATTGGCGGTCAGCCTATCCGTCACCTGCCATGTGTCGTCGACAAAAACCCCCAGCTGATCCGCCATGCCGCCATAGTGGGAGGGATTGCGAAAATAAGCGAAATAAGGCTCATTCATCCAGTCGTAATACTCCACGCCTCCCGTGTAGCCCCAGATCAGATCGGAATAACCATGGCTGTATTGGACGCCGGCCTTGAACTCGTGATGTCCTTTTAAAAAATCCTCCGCGTAATGGGAGATGTTCGCGTTGACCTGGGTCCGGTTGGTCTTCCAGTGGTAATAAGTCCTTGCATTGACGGAGTCATATCCGGTTCCCCAATCCGAGCGCCCCGGGGTCGTCAAATCCCCGGAGACCGGATCCCATTTGTCATGGGTGTAGAAGCCGCCGTACTTGATCTCGAAGTAGGTATTATCGCTCATCATATGGAGCCATTCAAAACTGGGGGTAACGGCCGGCGCGGCTTCAGAGTTGATCGTTTCAAAGGGTTTGAATTCCGTGGGTGTCCCGGGGAATCGATAATTTTCGTAGTGGGCAAAGAGGCCCAATTTATTCTTTTTATTGAGTTGGTAGTCGATCTTGATATCCCCCGTGGGCTTCATGCTGGTCTCGACCGGATACCTGGGGTCCGCTCCCACTCCCGAATATCGGTCCACTTTATGCTGAAAGGCGACGAAGAACCACAGTTTGTCCTTGATGATCGGCCCGCCAAGCGTGAAGACGGCATCATGCCAGTGGGCGCGGTTAAAGGACCATTCCTCCTTGGGAGTGTTCGTGTCCGTCAGGGATTGCGGCTGGATAAAGTACTTCGCGGCGCCGTGGAAGGTATTGGAACCGGACTTGCTGACGACATTGATGACCGCTCCCTCGAAATTGCCATATTCGGCCGGAGCGCCTATTCCGGTGACCTCCATTTCCTCGATCACGTCAGGCATGGGCCAGGGCCAGGCCGCGCCTGTCGAGGGAGCGGAAATATCGATCCCATTAATGTAATAGGCATTCGACTTATCCTCGCCCCCGAAGGCACTGGCGCGGGAATATTCGGAATCTGACGTCGTGATGCCCGGGGAGGCTTGAACCATGTCGAAGAACGTGAACCGCCTGGTCGGCAGAGTATCCAAAGTCTTGGCGTCGTAGGTGGAGGAGAAGCTCGATTTTTCCACGTCCACAAGGGGAGACGCCGCGGTCACCGTCAATTCCGTCTTGAGGGCAGCGGGTTTGAGAACAATGTCGAGGACAATGGTTCCCCCAATCGTGACTCGCTGGTTTTTGCTCGTTACAGGCTGAAACCCCTGCAGCAAAAACGCAACCTCATAATCAGCGCCGATAGGGAGGGCAAGAAACCTGAATTCTCCCGCGGCGTCGGTTGGGGTCGATCTGGCGCCCATCAAAGCCGGGCCCTTCAATTCTACGGTGACTCCGGGGAGAGACTCCCCCGCCTCATCTTTGACCGTTCCCCTGATCGTTCCGGTCCGTTTCTGGGCAAATCCTTGATGGACCACCAAAAGCATAAAAGCAAGACTCAATAAGACCAGGTTGAAAACCTTCTTACTCTTCAATGAATCCTCCTTGTTATAGAGAAGATCGCCTTGACAATCTTTCTGCTTTTCTCCTTCTGCCTGCGTATTCTCCTTGGACATTGGCAAAATATCTCTTGTTGCCGCAAACTGAAATGCCCGTTTATAAAGCTGCGGTGAAGCTATCAAACCCTTTTCGCTTTGTCAAGGTTGAATCAGGGATGGAACTCCTGCTTCCAGGCCGGAACGTTTTATCGCTTGGAAATAAGTTTGTACTCGTTGTATTTGACTTCGCACGGGTTGCCTTTGGCCAAAAGCATCGTGAGCGTATTGAGGTTGATGATAACCGAGAACGTGGTTTTCACTTTTTCCCCATGTCGACAGATGGAATCCGGATAATTCACATGGTCCGACAACAATTCTTTCATCTTCTCGGCATTCAGCTTATGCAGATTGTTTTTAAGTAATCTGATCCCGCGGTTGTAGCGGATAATTGAACAGGTGATCGCGTTCGGGTCAAGCTCAAACTTTCTCATCCAGGGCGCGACAAAATGATTGGTATGGACGAGATAGCCATCCGTCGAGTAGAGCGGAGCGTAGTCGGTAGCCGAGCCTTCGATGCTGTAGATCTCCCCGTTCGAGTCTGTGATCACCTGATTATAATTGGAGGCCCTTTGTTTTAAGATGGCCGCATCAATCGCCTGGCCGATTCTTTGAGCGGCCAGGATCTTGCGAACGAGGAGGAACCGGGGAACTCCGACTCTCATATCGTTGGAGTCGACCTGATTGCCCGTCAGGCTTATGCCCGCCGAATTATAGCCCACGCTGATCCCCAATCCACCATAGCCGACGGCGACAATCTCCGGCTCGCCGTCCACCTGGTAGTGGATAATAGTGACATCCTCTTGAGTGGAAACAGACGTGTCATTGTTATGAGCCGCGAGGACGGACCCGTCTTCGGTGACATCGTTAGAAGCGATGAGATCGCTGCAGCCCTTTGTATATTCATATCCGTAGGACCCAATTTCTTCACAAACGGAGGGAAAAAGATCTTCCAATTCCAATCCGGCGGCGTCGGCCGCGCCTTTGACCTCCATCACATACTCGGGCACGAATTTCCTGGAATATTGAAGAAAGAGTCCCGCTTCTGTTTTGATCTTTTCCCAATCCTTGTTCTTCTTCATCTTCGCGATCTCTTGGATGAGGTTATCCTTGAGTTGGGCCCCGATCTGACGCCCAACCTCATAGTGGCTGCCCTTGACGTGGATGACGGGGATGGGAACTTCCTTCAAGGGACCTGCGGATTTCTGCTTTGGATACGTTTCCGTATGACCAAGTAAAACGGCGTTAAAAAATAAGACAACGAAAAAGATTAAGAGAAAAGTCCGCGGAAATTTGGGTTTGTCGAACATCCTATCCCTCCTCTAATAACTAAATCAGCATTCCGTTCCTGCCTACGCCGGAACTCTATCGCCGGCTCATCGGCTCCTACTGAAAATTCCGGGAAATTGTCTCCTGCCACTCCCGCTGCCGCACGAGCTTGTCGTTCTCGAAAATCTCCCGTTTGAAATTGACGTGGAAACTCTTTTCGTCCGAAACAACGTCGAGCGTTGTGAATAAGGCCAGCGTGCGGCCGTCGAACTCCAGCCGGTGGCTCGCTTTGCCATGAAAGGCAGATTCGGCCGGCCGTTCTTCGTTTGTCTCATAATAGTTCCTCTCCGAAACGCCAACCTTCCGGCCCCGGATCTCATAATCACTAGAGCCTATCCATTCGACGCCGGTGATCCTTTTCCACAGATCCTGCTTTTTTTCGTAGCGGCCCTGCGGCCAGGAATCGCCCCCGAGAGAGCGCGCATCGGGACGTTCCTCCCGGGGCTCCGGCGGCCTGAAAGCGGGTTCTTTACGCTTCATTTTTGGGATCGCCGGAAGTTCCAGGTCCGTGTTCTCAACGCCGATAAAAAGCTTGGTCGTCATCGGACCGGGCGTCGGCCAGATCATGGGAAAAAGGGCGTTGGAAACGGCGAGACGCACACGGTGTCCGGGCCTGAAGGTCCAGGTCGTGAAGTGGAGGTCAAACTCGAGGTCGTAAACTTCGCCCGGGACAAGCGGCTCGGGCCTAAGACGTGATTGACGCTGAGCTCCGTTGAGAAGGGCGCCGGTGACAAGGGAGACCGTGCCGTTGGGGTTGACGTCTTCAAGGCGGGCGATCCAGTGGGCCAGAGGCGCATCCGCCGAGACACGAAGGCGAACCTTCGGAAAGCCGACCATTTCGAAACCCTGCTCCAGCCTGGGGCTGTCGAAGACGAGGCTTCCCGCGTCGTCCAGCCGCATGTCTCCGGTGGGCTCGCCCCACCAGAGTCCGGTGGCATGACCATAACTCGGAACATATTGCAGCCACTCCTCCGCGGGCTTGCCCGGATCGGGCTTGAGTTGATGGTCGTCTGAGGGGAAGAATCTTTTCCAGGTTGTCCCCGAGATCGGCCAGTCATCGCAAACCCAGCGGCCCGGCGTCATCTTAAGAGCACCGTCCGGACCATGACCTTCCCTGAGAAAAAACGTTAATCGCGGGTCTTCTAAAACTCCCGTATCCTTATCTTTCAACCACTGGTCCCACCAGCGCACGGCCTCGTGCCTCCATTCGTAATTGGGTCCCGGTTCACCGGTATCAGGCCAGGCATGATTCCAAGGCCCGATCTCCGCCTTGATGAGAACGTTCATGCCCTCGAGCATGCGGGGAATGCTATCTCGATATCCGTCGAGGAGTCCTCCGATGAGATAGCAGGGAACCTGGATCTTGTCATATTGCCAGCGAAGCGAATTTCTTCTCCAGAAATCCCCGTCCTGCTGCTGTTTCAGATAGGTCAGAAACCAAGGATAGGCGTTAAAACGATGCTGGAAGTAGGCCTCGTCCAACTTGTAATCCGGCGTCGCCGGCAAACCGTTTTCATGGTCGATGATCAGGTCGTATTCGTCCACATGGAAGGCGCCGTCAATATAGCGAACATCGTCGTGATAAAGGTCATCCGTAGCATCGCAGGAGAGAATCGCTTTGGGGGCGGGCGGCCAGCGCATCGCGACTTGAATGGCATTGAATCCACCCCAGGAAATTCCCCACATACCGACGCGTCCATTGGATCCGGGAAGCCGCGAGAGTTGGTCTATGATCTCGACCGCGTCGTCGAGTTCCTGTTCTGAATATTCGCGTGCCGGAAGAAGGCCTTCCGATGAGCCGGTGCCGCGGATATCAACCTTGGCCATGATGAAGCCGCGCCTCGCAAAATAGGTATACAGGGGATAGTCGCGCTGATAAAAGGAGTCGTCTTTACGATAGGGCAATAATTCAAAGAGCACAGGGAACTTTTCGTTCGGGGAGGTCGGCACAGGTTTAAAGAACGTAACGGAGAGCCTCACCCCATCCTTCATGGTGAGCCATGAATTCTCGATGACAAAGCCATAAACGGGAGGCGTGGCCTCTAACTTGGTCCCGGACCACGCGGGCCGGGCCATGGTCCCCGGCAATGCCAAAACCAAAAAGACTATCAGGATCAGACTTTTGGCTTGTTGACTCATGAGCGGTCCCTCAACTTTCGGTTTCCAGCGACGATCGCAGGGCGCCCGCCTTGGCCTCGATTTCCCCATCCTCCCATAATGAAAGAGATAGTAAATCACGGCGATGAGGAGTGTCAACCCAAAATTGCCGAAAGGACGTGAGTCGGAATTCTGGGGATCACTAGAAGTCAGCGTCATCATTTGAGAAGAAAGAATTCTATCGGCGATTTTGGGGATCATCAATCCCTTGACTTTCGAAAACCAGTATTATAAATTCTGTACAAGGTTTATTCGGGAAAAAACCATTGATGGAGGTTCATTCATGTTCAAAAAATTCCTTCCTCTATTTCTGATCTGCTTCGCGCTGTTTCTAATCGCCTCTCCGGCCTACGCCCAACGGTTGACGGGAAGCATCCAGGGGACGGTCAAGGACGAGACGGGCGAACTGCTTCCGGGCGTGACCGTTGAGATCAGCAGCCCGGCGCTTATCGGCGGAATCAAGTCCATGATCACCTTGACGTCCGGTTCTTTCCACTTCACGGCCTTGCCCCCCGGGTCCTACAAGGTCCGATTCTCCCTGGCCGGATTTCAGATCCAGGAACGGGAGAAGATCGTCGTGTCCATCGGCAAGACGACGACCATCGACCCCGTCCTGAATCCCGCGGCCGTCAGCGAATCGGTCACGGTGGTCGGCCAATCGCCCGTAATCGACGTGACCAAGTCCGGGACCTCCACGACCTACGACAAGCAGCTCATGGAGAACATCCCCAAAGCCCGCTTCACCTATATCGACATCATGTACTGGGCCCCCGGCATCTCTCAGAACGAGACGAGCACCGAGGAATGGCATACCTCCCTAGGCTCCGCCGGCTGGTCCGACAACTACCTGGTCGACGGCGTCGACACGTCGTTCGACTGGAACGGGACGACCTGGGTCTGGAACAACCCCGACACCTACGAGGAGGGCGAAGTCGTGTCCATCGGCGCCCCGGCGGAGTATGGGGACTTCCAGGGCGCGGTGGTCAACGTCGTCACCAAGTCGGGTGGGAACACCCTCCACGCCGGGCTGAACGTCTACACCATTCCCTCTTCCCTCGTAGGAAATAATGTTCAAGGGGCCGAATTCCCGTTCACGATAAAAAAGAACTGGGACCTGGGCCTCGAGGTCTCCGGTCCGTTAAAGAAGGACAAGATCTGGTTTTACAGCAACTTCCAGTACAAGCGCTATGACTATTCCCAGCTCGGGACTCCCTCCGATTTTCCGACGATCTCCGAGTACGAGAGAATCTTTGTCAAAACGACCTTCCAGCTGGCCAAGAACCATAAGTTGGTCCTGTCCTACCAGCATGAGTGGTCCAAGCTCCCGGATGTCATCACCCCCTCCCAGCCGTTCGACGCCTGCGCCGAGGAACCGGGCAAATACGGAGTCCCCAACATCATGCTGACCTCCATCCTGGGCCGGAACACCGTCCTCGACCTGAAGCTGGGCGGATGGCTGGTCAAGGACAACTGGGTCCCCATGGACGGAAACCTGGACGAGCCCCACCACTACGACGGGCTGACCGGCCAGGCCTCCAACGGCATTTGGTCATGGAGCAGAACCACCTACACCAAGATCCAGGCGAACGCCACCTTGTCGCATTTCGCAGATGACTTCATCCACGGCAATCACGAGTTCAAAGTCGGCGTCCAGTACACCCGGGGCAGCTCTTCCGGGATCAGCTCCTATTCGGGCGGTGTCGTCTATTATGACTGGGGCGGCGAACCCTACGCGGCCTATTTCCAGAACCCCTACAACTACGGATCGTCCATCAACAAGTTGGGGGTCTTCGCGGACGATTCCTGGGCCGTCACCAGCCGGCTGACCTTGAACCTGGGCCTCCGTTTTGACCATCAGGACGGCAACATCCTGACGGTTGACGAAATCGATACTCAACGCAAAAAACCGGCGCGAAGATCAAGGGCATCGACAATGTCCTGGCCTGGAACACCTGGTCGCCCCGCCTGGGACTCGTCTTCCAGTTGACCAGCGATAAAAAGACCATCCTCAAGGCCAACTACGGCCACTACTACGAGGGCATGACCTTGATGGCCTTCGCCCGGATGACAAAGAGCGCCCCCCCGGTCACCGCGTACCTTTACAACTGGGACACGGCACGATATGACATCCCCTCCTGGACCTGGGACCCCACCCAGGGTGTGGGCATAGATCCGAACGTCAAGAACAGCCTCTGCCGCCAGCTGTCCTTCGGCCTGAGCCGGGAATTGTTCGCCGACCTGGCCCTGGAATTGACCTATATTTATAAGTACACCGATAACTTCTACAGCTGGTGGAACACGTCCGCCCAGTATGAAGCGGTCGAGATCTTCGACGAGATCGGCGGAAAGCCGGTCACCGTCTATAACCAGACGACTTCTGTCGAGGACAACTTCCTGACGATGATGAATCTGCCCGAATACAAACAGAAATACCGGGGACTGATCCTCACCCTCCAGAAACGGCTGTCCCACAACTGGCAGCTCAGCTCGTCTTTCGTCTGGTCCAAGGCCAACGGCGTATCAACGCTCGGGGCCATCGCCCAGGGCACCCGGAACGGGATCCAGAGCCCCAACGATCTCATCAACAACAATTGGACGAGCCTTCTCCAGGGCGACAGGACCTATATGTTCAAGCTCCAGGGGACCTATTTCCTCCCCTATGACTTCAGCGTCAGCGCCAACTTCATCGCCCAGACGGGAAAGCCCATCGCCCGGATGATCCCCGTCAACGGGATGAACCAGGGGGCCTTCTCAGTCATGGCCGAGCCGCGGGGTTCCCAGAATAGGTTGGATCCGATGTATGTCCTCGACCTGCGGCTGGATAAAAAAATCGATCTCGGCCCGCGGGCCGCCATCCGGATCTCTGCCGACGTCTTCAATCTCTTCAACGCGGACACCATGACCCAGACGGTCATCATCGGGACGTCGGAGAGTTTCATGAAACCCGACGCCATCGCCCCGCCCCGACGGGTTCAGCTCTCCCTGCGACTTTCTTATTAAGGGCCGCGGGACCGTTCGGTCAGAATGAAAGCGAGAGCGAGATCGCCTGCCGCTTGCCGGTGAGATCGAAGGAAGCGGAAAGTTTCGGGGCTTTCGGATCGCGGTTCAAGGCGCAGATCTTCTTGGCCGTGAAATAACCGATGGCCGACCCGATGAGGACGTCAGAAGCCCAGTGCTTGTCTTCGTGGATCCGGGATAGAGAGGTCAGTGCCGCAAGACCGTAGCAGGCTGCGTCGACGAAGACGCTGTCCGTCCGGTCGGCGATGACCGTGGCCACGGACCAGGCCGCCGAGGAGTGTCCGGAAGGCAGCCCCGTGTAGGCCGAACGGCTGGAGAAGGGATGAAAGCTGTGGCTCCCCTCTCCGGCATATGGCCGCGCCCGGCCGGGGATGACCTTAAGGACGGACGTGAAAGCGCTCGAAACGAGGAAGCTTTCGAAACCCAGGAGGGCGGTTTTCCGGAGGCCGTCGCTCTCCGCCACCTCTCCCGCCGCGAAAAGGCCGACCATGAAGCCGCAGAGGTAGCCTCCGTCGCCGAAATTCGTGACAAAGCCGAAAAAATCGTTTGACCCGGGCGTGCGCCGCTCCTGGGCCCAATTCCGGATGTTCTCGTCCGCCAAACCGAGAAGCAGCCCGGTCCCCAACACGGCTGAGAGCTTGAGGAAATCGTTTTTCTTCCAGTAAAAGGGCGAAACGAGAACGTCTTTGACGTCCTTTCCCGCCTTAGCAAGGGAGATCTTGGAGCCCCCGGAAGCTTCATCTTCCGACCGCGACTCCCGACAAGGAGACCCTATCGCCCATGTCGACAACAATCCTGCCAGAAATAAGGCTGTAACCCTTCGTCCTGGTCTATTTCCCCGCATTTTGAACCCTTTTTTCCATGAACCGCTCGATCGCCCGGATGGTCCGGTCCGTCGCGCCGCCGAGGGAGGCCAGATGAGCCTTGGACCTGGCGCCCATTTCACGGAGTCCAGTTTCGTCCCTCAATAGGAACATCTCCACCAATTCCTCATCCGTCCGGACAATCCGCGCCCCTCCGGCCCGGATGAAGGACTCGGCCAGGAAGGCGAAGTTCCGCATATACGGGCCGAAGAAGACAGGTTTCCCATAGTAGGCCGGTTCAAGGATGTTATGGCCGCCCCAGTCGACAAGGCTCCCTCCGACGAACGCGGCATCGGAAAGCGCATAAAAACGGGCCAGCTCTCCCATCGTATCCAGGATGAGGACGTCCCAGTCGCCGCCCGGGCCGACCTGGGTCCTCCGCATCGTCCGGAACCCCAGCGCCAGGGCCACCTTCTCGATCTCCCCTGCTCGTTCGACGTGCCGGGGAGCGAGGATGAATCGCAGGCCGTCCCTCATTTCCCGGGCCGAGGCAAAAGCTTTGAAGAGACGTTCCTCCTCGCCCTTTCTGGTGCTCCCGGCGACGACCACCTTCTCCCGGCCATCCATCCCGAGGCTGCGCCTGAAGTTTGCCAGTTCGTCTGACGTGAAATCAGGAAGATGGACCTCGGACTTGAGATTGCCCGCGACCTGAAGTCTCTCAGGCTCGACCCCCAGCTGCTCCAGCATTTCCTTGTCCTGTCCGGTCTGGACCAGGAACAGGTCTATGTTCCGGAAGATCTTCCGCGTGAGAGGGCCCAGATCGCTATATTTTTTGAAGGATCTCTCGGAGATCCGACCGTTGATGAGGAGGATGTCCTTGCCCTGCCGCTTGACCTCCCTGAGGAGATTCGGCCAGAACTCGGACTCCGCCAGGACGAGGATGTCCGGCCGGAAAGCTTTGAGGGCTCTTCGCACGACGCTCCGGAAATCGAGGGGGACGAAGAACACCGCGTCCGCTTCCTTGAGCTTCTCCCTGGCGACACCGATGCCCGTGTTGGTGAGGGTCGAGAAACAAACATCCCATTCCGGGTGACGGACCTTGAGTTCGTGGACGAGGTTTTGGAGTGACAGGACCTCGCCGACCGACACGGCATGGATCCAGACGGCCTTCCGTCCGGGAGCCCTGGGGACGATTCCGCGGGCCAGCCGCTCGCGGAGGTATATCCGGTCCTTCCTGAGGACTTTCATCCGGAAGGCATAGATGGGCAGGTAGAACAAAAGGGCCAAGAAAAGGAGCGAAGAGTAGATCGCATACACGGGATTCGACTATACTGAATTCTCCCCGCCGGCGCAAGGCGTTCCCTGAAACCGAAGCGGCCTACGAAAGGAAATGCTGACCCGGCTTGCCACGGATGGGTTTTTCTGTTAAATTGGGGTGAATTTGAAAGGATCGAATCATGGCCGAAGACAAGAAAACCGAGCAAGCGGCTGAGGGCCAGGCCCAGGCCGCCGGGGATTCCACTCCCAAGACAAAAAAGATCAACGGAATGACTCTCAAAGAGATAGAGGCCAAGCTGGTCGAGGTCATGGAAAAGCAGGGAGGCCTGACCTCCAAGTACGCCAAGCAGCTCCTCCTCAGGAAAAAAGCCCTGTCCTCCTGAGTTTCCGTCCCTTCTCGACCCGGTAGAAAGCACCGGCGGCCCTTGATGGTCGCGAAAAATAGAGATTTACATTTCCCTCCCATTCTGTTATCATAAAACACGAAAAAAAAGGAGAAAATACGCGTGCTTTGCAAAGAAGTAAAAACCAAGATCGTCAAAGACAACCAGGCGCACGCCCAGGATTCGGGCTCGCCGGAGGTCCAGATCGCCCTCATCACCGAGAGGATCAATGGCCTCATCAAGCATTTTGCCATCCATAAACAGGACCATTCCTCCCGTTCGGGGTTGATGAAGCTGGTTGGCCAGAGGAAGAGACTCCTGGGATACCTTAAGAAAAAGGAATTCAACCGCTACGAAAAGATCATTCAAAAGCTTGGGCTCAGAAAGTAGGCTTCCGGCCACAGAGGGAATCAAAATGTCTCACACCATAAGTCTTGAAATCAACAAAAAGACCCTGTCCATAGAGATCGGCAAGGTCGCGAAACAGGCCGACGGCTCCGCCCTGGTGCGCTACGGCGAAACCATCATTCTGGTCACGGCCACGTCCAAAAAGGAAGTGAAGGAACCGAAACCATTCCTCCCCCTAATCGTCGACTACAGGGAGAACACCTATGCCGCGGGCAAGATCCCCGGCGGCTTCTTCAAACGCGAAGGAAGACCGTCCGAGCGCGAGATCCTGACCGCCAGGATGATCGACCGGCCCATCCGGCCCCTGTTTCCCGAGGGCTATTTCTTCGACACCCAGATCGTCGGCCTCCTCCTTTCGGCCGACCTGGAGAACGAGCCCGATACGCTGGGCATCATCGGCGCCTCGGCCGCCCTCTATTTCTCGGACATCCCTTTCACAACCCCCCTTGGCGCGGTCAAAGTCGCTCTGGTCAACAACGAGTTCGTCATCAACCCGACCGCCAAAGAGCTCGGGCAGAGCCCCCTGGGGATGACCGTCGTCGGCACGGAAGACGGCGTCGTCATGATCGAAGCCGGGGCCAAGGAAGTGGAGGAGGAGAAGATCATCGAGGGCATCATGCTGGCCCACGAGACGATCAAGAAGATCATCCAGGCCCAGAAGGACCTTTACGCGACGCTCAACATCAAGAAGCGCGAATTGACGCCCAAGACGCGCAACGCGGAACTGATAGCCAGGATCGAAACCGGGATCTCGGCCGCGCTCCTCGAAGCCATCCAGATCAAGGACAAGTTGAAGAGTGAAGCCGCCTCCAAGCGGATCCTTGCGACACTCCTGGAGAAGGTCCCCGAAGAGAACAAGGACGAAGCCGCCGAGACCCGGGAGATCTTCTATGACCTCGAGAAAAAACTCGTCCGTGACCTCGTCCTCAACCACGGGAAGCGGGCCGACGGACGCCGGTTCGACGAGATCCGTCCCATCACGATAGAGGTCGGCCTCCTGCCCAGGGCCCACGGCTCGGCCCTCTTCACAAGAGGGGAGACCCAATGCCTGGCCACCGTGACCCTCGGCACCGCCGAGGACGCCCAAAGGCTGGACACACTCGGCGAGGAAGCCAAGAAGCGGTTCATGCTCCATTACAATTTTCCGCCCTTCTCGGTCGGCGAGGTGTCCTTCCTGAGGGGGCCCGGCCGCCGGGAGATCGGACACGGCGCCCTGGCTGAAAAGGGCATCCTTCCCGCCATGCCCACGAATGATACTTTCCCCTATACCGTGCGTATCGTCTCCGACATTCTGGAGTCCAACGGCTCCTCTTCTATGGCCACGGTCTGCGGCGGCGTTCTGGCCCTGATGGACGCCGGCGCCCCCTTGAAGATGGCCGTGGGGGGCATCGCCATGGGCCTCGTGAAGGACGGCGATCGTTACGCCATCCTCACCGACATCGCCGGCCTCGAGGACCACCTCGGGGATATGGACTTCAAGGTCGTGGGAAGTGAAAAAGGCGTGACCGCCATCCAGATGGACCTGAAGATCTCGTCCGTGACACCTCAGTTCCTGAGAGAAGCCTTCGCCCAGTCCAAGCAGGCCCGGCTCCAGGTCCTGGCCAGGATGAAAGAAGCTCTGCCCGCGCCGCGGCCGGAGATCTCGCGTTACGCACCGCGCATCTTCATCCTGTACGTCAACCCCGAAAGGGTGAGCGAGGTCATCGGGCCGGCGGGCAAGGTCATCAAGAGGATCGTCGCCATGACCGGGGCCAAGATCGACATCGAGGACGACGGCAAGATCACCGTCGCCTCCGCGGACGTAACCGCCGCCGAGAAGGCCATACAAATGATCCGGGACATCACGACCGAGGCCGAGGTCGGCAAGACCTATACCGGCCGGGTCATCCGCCTGGAAGAATACGGAGCGTTCGTTGAGATCTTGCCCAACGTCGTCGGTCTGCTCCACATCTCCGAAGTCGCTCCCTACAGGATCAAGAGCATCTATGACGTCATCAAGATGGGACAGGAACTGACCGTCAAGTGCATCACGATCGATGAGGACCGCAAGGTCCGGGTGAGCCTGAAGGCCCTGGAGGGCCAGGAATCCTCCGCGGCTCCCGCCGAAGGGGGCCAGGCCCAAAATGACGGTGGCCGGAGACCCTCTACAGAACATTCCCAAGGCAGAGGTCGCAGAAACCGGTACTGAAAAAACATGTCCGCCAGGACAAGGTGCGCTCTTCCTGCCCGCCGGGGGTTTACCCTGGTCGAAATGATCGTGACCCTGACGGTCCTGGCAATCTTGACCACGGTGGCCATGCCCATCGCTAAAACCGCCATCCAAAGGGACAAGGAGCTTGAGCTCCGCCGGGCCCTTCGCGAGATTCGCGAGGCTCTGGACGCCTACAAGAAGCTGGCCGACGAAAAAAAAATCGAAGTCGAAGAAGACAGCGAAGGCTATCCCCCCGACTTGGAGACGCTCGTCAACGGCGTCGAGATCCAGGAGGCCCAGGGGGGTAAGGAGGGCGGAAAAGAAAGCGGAAAAGCATCTAAGAAAATTGTCCGCTTCCTGAGGCGGATCCCCAAAGACCCCATGACCGGGACCCTCGAGTGGGGCCTCCGCTCCTATCAGGACGACACCGATTCCGACACTTGGGGGGAAGAGAACGTCTACGACATCCATACCAAAAGCGGTGCCAAGGCCCTGGATGGCTCAAGATATAGGGACTGGTGAGGAAGGTATGAGAGGACAAAACGGCCGGCGGCCCGGATTCACCCTCATCGAGATGATCATCGTTTTCACCCTCATCGGCATCCTGGTGGGTATGGGTTTGCCGCAATATCAAACCGCGGCCAAGCGGGCCCGTGAAGCCGTCCTCAAAGAGGACCTCTTCCAGTTCAGAAAGCTGATCGACCAGTATTATTTGGACAAACGGACGTATCCGGCTTCCCTCCTGACCCTCGTCGAAGAAAAGTATCTCCGGACCATACCGGTAGACCCTATAACCAATTCAGCGACCACCTGGGTCGAGGTCCGGGAAACCCCCTCTCCCGACGAGATCGCGACGCTGGTGAACCTCGGCGTCGTCGACGTCAAATCAGGCTCGGACAAAAAGGCCCTCGACAATACGCTCTACAACACCTGGTGAAATCCGTGCGCACGGATAAAGGTTATGTCCTCATCATCCTGATGATGGTCGTTCTCGTCCTCGCCATCGGTCTGACGGTGGCCATCCCTGTTTATCAGACCGAGCTGCAACGGGAAAAAGAGGCGGAGCTCATCTTCCGAGGCAGGCAGTACGTGGAGGCCGTGCGTCTTTTCCAGATAAAGACCCCGGGGAGTTTCCCGTCATCATTGAAGGAACTCGAAGAGAAGAAGTTCATCCGGAAGCTCTACAAGGACCCGATGACGGCCAGCGGCGAGTGGAATGTGGTCCTTCCTTTGGGACAACCGGGTCGGGCCGGAAGCGAGGGCGCCCAGAAGGTCCTGGTCGCTCCGGAGAGCGCGCTCCCCGCGATCCGGAACCCCGTGGTCCTGGGAGTTGTAAGCTCTTCGACCCATAAATCCATCAAGCTTTATTACGATCAGGACAGCTACGACAAGTGGCTTTTCACCTACGGTCAGGACCCCGAGAAACCGCCCGAGATCGTCTATTACGGCCGGGAAGAGAAGGAAAAGAAATAGATGGACCCGATCCTGATCGTGGCCGGCGAAAGCTCCGGGGAAAAATATGGCGCGGGATTGGTTCGCGAGTTCCGGAAGCTCCATCCGGAGGTCCGTTTCTTCGGTATCGGCGGCAAGCAGATGTCCGCGGAAGGTGTCGAAGTCCTGTTCCCGATGGAGCATCTGGCCGTGATGGGCATCTTCGAGGTGATCTCGCAAGTCCCCCGCATCCGCAGGATCTTTCAGCATATCGTCCAGGAAGCGGCTTCTCGGCGGCCCGCCGCGGCCGTCCTCATCGATTCCCCTGATTTTAACCTCCGCCTGGCTAGGAAGCTGAAGAAGGCCGGGATCCCGGTCCTCTACTATGTCAGCCCCACGGTCTGGGCCTGGAGACGGGGCCGGCTGAAGGCCGTCCGGAAGCACGTGGCCCGGATGATGCTGATCTTCCCCTTTGAGGAGGAGATCTACAAGGCCGAGGGCATTCCGGCTGTGTACATCGGCCACCCCCTCCTCGAAAGGGTCAAGGCCGATTTTTCCCGGGAGGAATTCTTCGCCGGGTACGGGCTCGATCCCGGGAAGAAGCTGGTCGTCCTCCTCCCTGGAAGCCGGAAGAGCGAATTGAGGTCCCACGGACCCGTTCTCGCGGAGGCCGTGGAACGGATCCGCGGTTCCGTTCCGGCCGAGTTCGTTCTCGTCCTGGCCGAGAGCCTCGAAAGGGCCGAGTTGGAAAAAGCGTTTTCCGGCTGCATCCGGGGCCTGAGGATCATCGACCGCGATGGGTACAGCGCCATGGCCGCGGCGGACATCGTCCTTTCCGCCTGCGGCACGGCGACCCTCGAGGCCGCCTTGCTGGGAACTCCCGTGGTGGCTTTTTACAGGATTTCGCCCCTCACTTACCACGCCGGGAGGCGGTTCGTCAGAATCCGGCAATACAGCATCGTCAACATCCTCGCCGGCAAAACGGTCATTCCTGAACTGATCCAGGGAGAGTTCACGGCCGGGAACCTTGCCCGGGAAACGATCAAGGTCCTCGGGTCGGATGAGATCCGGGCTGAAATGAAGGCCGAATTCATAAAGATAAGGAAAGACATGGGAGAGGGCCGGGCCTCCGAGAACGCGGCCCTTGAGCTGGAAAAGTTCATTCGATGACGCGCAGGGCGAGGTCGTAGCGTCCGAGAGGGGGGCTGACCTGGACGCCCTGGACAAGTCCTCTGACGGCCGTCAGGATCTCCCGGGCTATGCGGACGCCCTCTTCCCTAGCGGCTTCCGGCCCCTTCTCCTGGGCTTGGCGCATTCTCTCCAGGACCTCGTCTGAGACATTGACCCCGGGGACTTCGTTGCGCATGAACTCCGCGTTCCTGAGGCTTGATAAGGGCCAGATGCCGACGATGACAGGGATGCGGAATCCGGCGATACGGGACAGGAAATTCTTGAGCTTCCCGACGTCGAAGACGGGCTGGGTGATGGCGAAATCCGCCCCCGCCCGGACCTTGGCTTCGAAACGCGCGGTCTCGAGGTCCGGGTTGACGGCGCATGGGTTCGCCCCCACCCCGATGAGGAACCCGGTGGGACCTTCCATCTCCTTCCTGCCGATGTCCACTCCCCTGTTGAGGGCGCTCACGACACGCGTCAGACCGATCGAGTCGACGTCGAAGACCGCTGTCGCGTCCGGGTAATCCCCCATTTTCGGCGGGTCGCCCGTGATGATGAGGAGGTTCCGGATCCCATGGGCGTAGATGCCCAGGAGGTCGGACTGCATGCCCAGCAGGTTCCTGTCCCGGCAGGTGTAATGGAGGATGGGCTCGATCCTCGTCTCTCCGGTCATCAGGAAAGCCAGGGCCATCGAACTCATGCGGGCGCTCGCCCTCGGTCCATCCGGGATGTTGACGCAATCGATTCCCCGTTCTCCAAGCTCCCGGACCGTGGCCAGAGCTTTCGAGGCGTCGAAGCCTCTGGGGGGGACGATCTCGATGCTGGTGACGAATTCTCCGTCTTCGAGCTTCCTCCCCAACTCCGAGCGGTCCCTCCGGGGAATCCCACGAACCAGGGCTTCAGGCTCTTCTCGAGCTGGAACAGCCACGAGCGACCTTCGCGGCGGCTGGAGGGCGCGTATGGCCCCCCGCATGGCCTTGATGTGCGCCGGTGTCGTCCCGCAGCAGCCGCCCACGACCTTCACGCCCGCGAGGATAAACCTCTTCGCGTACTCGGCCATGTAGTCAGGAGAACAGAGATAAATGTTCCGTCCGTCGACCTGCCTGGGAAGGCCGGCGTTGGGCATCGCGGAAAGCGGCAGCGAGGTCACCGCCGCCATCTTTTCAATGCACTCGAGCGTGGCAGCCGGCCCGACGCTGCAGTTGACGCCTACGACGTCCGCCCCCCACTCCTCGAGCCTCCGGGTGAAGACCTCCGGTGTCGTTCCGTAAAGGCTGTTGCCGTCCTCTTCGATGGTCATTTGGGCCTGGACGGGAAGTCCCTTCCCGGCCCTCCGGACAGCCCGTAGGGCCAGCCGGATCTCATTCAGGTCCGAGAAGGTCTCCAGGATGAAGAGGTCGACCCCCGCGTCCGCCAAGGCCTCCGCTTGTTCGGCGAACGCCGTTTCGGCGTCCGCGGCCGACGTCGAGCCCCAGGGCTCGACGCTCACACCCAAGGGACCCATGGAGCCGGCGATGAGGACGTCCGCGCCGGCGGCTTCCCGGGAGATGGCAACGCCCGCCCCGTTGATCGCGGCGACCTTGTCATCCAGACCGTATTTTTTCAGCTTGAACCGATTCGCTCCGAAGGTGTTCGTCTCGATGATGTCGACGCCGGCCTTGACGTATTCGACGTGGACCTCTCGGACGAATCCGGGACCGGTCAGGTTCAGCTCGTCGAAACAGGTGTTGATATAGAACCCTTTGGCGTAAAGCATGGTCCCCATGCCGCCGTCGCAGAGCAAAACCCGGCGCGAGAGGTGGTCTAGAAAAGCGTTCATTGGTTTAGCGGACCCAGGACGGCAGGACGAACTCCAGCCTGTCTTGGAGCTTGAGTCCGAGGACATCCGCCTGTCCGGCCCTGAGCTCGAGGACGAAAAGGGTCGGAGTTTCCGGGCCGTACGTCGGGCATGGCTCCGCGGCGCAGGGCGGGACGTTCCTGGCGATGTGGATGATCCGCCTGTCGCGCCCAAGCCAAAGCATATCCAGGGAGACCAACGTGTTTTTCATCCAGAACGAATGCAGGTCTTCTTCCTCGAACACAAAGAGCATCCCCTGTTCGGGAAGGACCTTGTCGCGGAACATCAGCCCCCTGGCCCGTTCTTCGTCGGTGACGGCCAGCTCCGCGGTCACGGATCGGCCGCCGGGAAAGAAGACCTTGATGAACCGGTCCCTTCCGGGCGCCTGGCAATCCGCGTGGCCGGCGACGATGAAGAAAATTGAAAGCGCGCCGAGGCCCAACGCCGTCTTGAAACTCCCCATTCTCGTCATGTCCCGGCTCCCTTCATGTCCATAATCTTTTAGTCATTGTCGCGGTCCAAGCGCTTAGAGATCAACGGCACGAACCTGACCCCGATCAACTTATCTCTTCGAAATGATGCCTTCTTTC
>Ga0315281_10001316_pt1 | contig 36457 bp, 31 predicted proteins | sample YL17G07_0_MG_FD_204540 | JGI IMG/M metagenome (GOLD analysis project Ga0315281, IMG submission 204540) | Sediment microbial communities from Yellowstone Lake, YNP, Wyoming, USA - YL17G07_0 | ecosystem: Environmental > Aquatic > Freshwater > Lake > Sediment | place: USA: Wyoming | collected...
TTGTCCTGGAACTGGCGCTCCAGCTCGGCGACGCGTGCCTTGAGCTGCTCCTCTGCGTCGGCCTTGATCTGCTTCTGATGCCGCTCGAGGACACCGATGAAGGCCGCCGGCGGATCGCCCTCGGAGCCGCGGCGCGCCAGGCCGTCGGCCGCTGAGCCGTGACGCAGGTATTCGCCGCGGCGGCCCGGGCCGCACGCGTCGTCCGCCAGCCGCTGGGCGCGCTCCACGGCGCCGCCCGAGAGGCGCGCGAGCGCCGCAGCCTCGGCTCCACCGAGGCCGTACCTCTCACGCAGGTACGTGGCGACCTGCTCGTCGCTGAGCGCACGAAACTCGACCTGCTGACAACGGGAGACGATCGTCGGCAGCACGCGCTCGAGACGGTCGGTGACCAGCAGGAAGTACACGTAGTCCGGTGGCTCCTCGACGCTCTTGAGCAGCTTGTTGGCCGCCGCCGGGTGCAGGTACTCGACCTCGGGGATGATCCACACGCGTCGACTGCCCGAGAACGGCTTGAGCCCGAGGTCGGCGATCACCGGCCCCACCTGCTCGAAGCGGATGAGGTCACCTTCGCGCTCCACGACGTGCAGGTCGGGGTGGGTGCCGCGGCGCGCACGCTCGCACTCGGGACAGGCCCCGCAGCCGCCGCAGGCGCTGACGAGCGCCACGGCGAGCTCGCGCGCAAAAGCCGTCTTGGCCAGACCCTCGGGGCCGCTCAGCAGGTACGCGTGGCTGAGAGTGCGCTCGCGCAGGGCGCGCGCGAACATCTCTTTGACCTTCTCCTGGCCGGGGACGTCGTCGAACACGAGGCGCCCTCAGCCACCGAGCCGTAAGCCGGCGTCGGCGACCGCCTCGAGCGCCGCGGCCGCGACGTCGACGGCGACGATGTCGATGTCGCGGAAGCCGTCGATCAGACGCACGCGCTCCGGGAAGCGCCGCGCGACCACGGCGAAGCCGGCGGCGACCCGCTGCTGGAGATCGAGGCCCTCGGCCTCGATGCGGTCGGGCGCGCCGCCGGCGCGCGCCAACCCCACGAGCGGGTCGACGTCGAGGACGATCGTGAGGTCGGGCAGCAGGCCGCGCAGGCCCGGTCCGTTGACGGCCAGCACCGCGTCGATGCCTAGTCCGCGAGCGAAGCCCTGATAGGCGAGCGACGAGTCGATGAAGCGGTCGAGGACGAGGATGCGGCCGGCGCCGAGCTCGGGCAGCAGCACGCGCTCGACGAGCTCGGCGCGAGCCGCGGCGTACAGCAGGGCCTCGGTCCAGGGCGCCGGCGCTTCGGGACCGTGGAGGAGAAGGTCGCGGACGGCCTCGCCGGCCGCGGTGCCGCCGGGCTCGCGGATCACGGCGCCCGGGGCGGACGACGGGCCGACCGGCAGCCCGCAGGCGGCGAGGCGCGCGCAGAGCAGCGCCGCCTGCGTGCTCTTGCCGCAGCCGTCGCAGCCCTCGAGCGCGATCAGCACGCCGCTCCGTTCGCTCACGCCGGTCTCCCTCGTGGTCTGCCCGGGAAGGGCTCGCGCTCAGGCGTTCTTCTTGGCGCGCGAGCGGTACTTCTCTTTGCTCGGGCAGTCGATGTCGACGCAGAGTACCCACGGACGCCCGCGGCCACCGGCGCCCACGACCTTGATCTCGGGCCAGCCGCACGCGCCGCAGGTCTTGCCGGTGGGGGTGATCGTGCCTCGCTGCGGCAGCGGGAAGGTCTGGCCGCAGCCGCGTCGCGGACGCTCACCTTCGGCCGCCGGCTTCGGCTCCTCGCCTTCTTTGCCGATGCAGGCGGCGAAACGCTTGCCGGTCTTGCCGCGGAGGACGCGCAGCTGGCCGCCGCAGTTCTTGCACTCGCCCAGCGTGAGATCCTCGCGCACGCCGCTCTTGATGCGCGCGCGGATGTCGGCGATATGGCCGTCGAGGAGCTTCCAGGCCTGATCGAGCATGTCCTGACTCTCGGCCACCACCTCGTCGCGCCGCAGTTCGCCCTCGCTGATGCGGTCCATCTCCTCGTCGAGCTTGGCCGTCATCTCCCAGGACGAGATGTCGACGGGCGCCTTCTTCATGGCGGCGTCGAAGGCCGTGATCAGCGCGACACCTAGCTCCGTGGGCTCGACGGGATTGTCGCGTACGTAATTGCGGTCGTAGAGGTGCTGGATGATGTCGGCGCGGGTGGCCTTGGTGCCCAGGCTGAGCTCCTCCATCTTCTCGATGAGCGAACCCTGACCGTAGCGCGACGGGGGCTGCGTCTCCTTGCTCTCGCTGCGTAGGTCGCGCACCTGGAGGACGTCACCCGGCTGCAGCGCGGGCAGCGGCCGCTCGCGTTTGGCGGCGTACTTCTCGTAGACCTCGAGGAAGCCCGGCGAGGCCACGCGGCTGCCGCGCGCCAGGAACGGCTCGTGGCCGATGCGCACGTCGACGCGCTGACCTTCGATCACGGCGGCCGGGAGCAGCGTCGCGAGAAAGCGGCGCACGACGAGGTCGTAGACCTTGGCCTGGTCGCCGCTGAGCTCCTTCTTGGGCACCCCCACCGGATAGATGGGCGGGTGGTCGGTGGTGCGCTTCTTACCCCTGGTGGGCGTGTACTTGCCCTGCTTGGCCAGGCGCGCGGCCGTGGTGGCGACGGGCCGCCAGCCGGCCAGGGCCTCGAGGCTGCCGCGCAGGTCGAGCGACGGCGGGTACACCGTGTTGTCGGTGCGCGGGTAGCTGATGAGGCCGTCGAGGTACAGCGACTCGGCGGCGCGCATGGCGCGCGCCGGCGACGCGCCGCCCCCCGAGGCGGCGCTCATGAGCGCCGTCGTGTTGAACGGCGGCGGCGGCGCGACCCTGCGCGGCTCCGCCTTGTAGGCGGTGACCTCGGCGGTCTCGGCCTGGGCGCGCGCGAGCGCGGTCTCCATGGCCTCGAGGGTGTCGAAACGGCCCTTGGCGTGCGCCACCTCCACGGTGTCGGCGCCGCGCGTCAGCGTGGCCTTGATCTCCCAGTAGGGGACCGGCACGAAGGCGCGCCGCTCCAGCTCGCGGTCGACGACCAGGCGCAGAGTGGGCGATTGCACGCGGCCGACCGACAGGTAATCGGAGCCGTAGCGGTACGAGGCCAGCGACATGAAGCGCGTGAGCACGGCGCCCCAGATGAGGTCGATGTCCTGGCGCGAGTGCGCCGCCTCGGCCAGGTTGAAGTCGACGGTGGACGGCTTCGCGAACGCCGCCTCGACCTCTTCGCGGGTGAGCGCCGAGTAGCGCACGCGGATGTGGCGGTCGACGGCGGCCGCCGGCAGCATGGCCTTGACGCGCGGGTCGCCGTTGTCCGCGGGCGGCTCGGCCGGAGGGCCGGCCGCGCCCTTGCCGCGGCCGGCGGCGCCGGCCTTCTTCTTCTCGGGCTTGTCGTGCGGGTGGCGCTTGAGCGCGTCGCCGCGCAGTATCTCGAGCGCCTCGTGGCCGATGAGCTCGCCCTCGCGGTCGTAGTCGGTGGCGATCACGACCTCGGTGGCGCCTTTGGCCACGCTGCGCAGCGCCGCCAGCGTGCCGGCGGCGGCGCCGTCGACCACCCACGCCAGGTCGGGTGTCTCGATCATGTCGCCCAGGTACTTGAGGCTCCAGCGCCGGTAGGTGTTGGGGAACACGGTCTCCATGACGTGGCCGCGCAGGCCGATGGCGACGGCGTCGTCGTCCTTGTAGCCGAAGTGATACGACCTGACCTTCTGACGCCCGCGGCCGTGCTCTTTGACCGTGACCTTGCCGCCAAGGATGTCGGCGATCTTGCGGGCGGCGGAATCCTTCTCTGTGACGATGAGCTTCACGGACCTACCTCAGACGAAGTGACCGGGCAGTCCCGGACGATGGGAGTTAATACCACCGCGTGCACCCCGCTGTCGAGATGACGATGGCCGCGCGGTCAGGCGAGCGACGCGAGCGCGGCCGCGCGGGTGGCGTGGATCGTGAACACGCGGTCCAGGCCGGTGATCGAGAGCACGCGCTCCACGGCGCGGCTGGTGACGACCAGGGCCATGGCCCCGCCGGCGGTGCGCACGCGGCGCACGCCGCCGATGAGCACGCCGAGCGCCGTGGAGTCGATGAACGTGACGCCGCTGAGGTCGACGACCAGCCTGTCGACGCCCGCGTCGAGGAGCTCCAGCATGCACTCCTTGAACTGAGGCGCGGTGTAGATGTCGACTTCGCCGGAGAGGGCGACGACACCGAGTCCGTCGCCGGCGCGCTCGCTGGACACGCTGAACAGGTCGCTCACGGCCCGCCTCCCGCGCTGGACGATGGCGCCGGCGTGGGTGTGGCCGCGCCCGAGTTGGTGGCGATCCAGTCCCTGACCGACGGCGCGTCTGGTGAGCTCGGATCGAGCTTGAGGAACCGGGTGAAGGCGAGCAGCGCCGTGTTGGTGTCGCCGGCCTGTATGGCCATAGTCGCCATGTCGTAGAACGCCTGCGCATCCTTCGGCGTGAGCGCGGTGATCTGCCCGTAGACGCTGGTCGCCTGCTGGGGGTCCTTCAAGAACAGATAGACGCTCACCAGCTGCTGGAGCGTGTCGATGCGCAGCTGCTTGGCGGCCGTGCCCTTCTGCTTGCTGAGAAGCTTGACGGCGCGCTCGTAGTACTGCGCCGCGAGGCGCAAGTCGCCCTGCTCAGCGGCGGAACCCGGTTGCTGCGCGTTGGCGCGCAGCGCGTAGCTCTCGGCCAAGCTGCGCCATGACTCGACGTCTTTGCGGTCGGCCTTGACGGCTGCCTGGTACTTGGCGATCTCCTTGTTGAGCTGCTCGGTGGCGGAGCTGGTGCCACCGCCACCGCAGCCCATGCTGCGGTTGATGGGGATCATGATGAGGAACGCGGCCATGATGACGGCCATGAACCCGAACACCCACTTCTGCCAGAACTTCACCCGTTGGCGATCGAGCAGCACTTAGGGGGTCTCCTCTCCTGGAGCGCTGGCGGTCTGCCACCAGCCTGATTCGGCGGCGCCCACCTGGACGCCTCCGGCGCGCACGCGGTCGCGCAGCTTCTGGCGCACGCCGACGGCGGTGCGCCTGATGGCCTCCGCGTCGAGGCCCGTGTAGCCGCGCTCGTGGAAGAGCACGTCGCCACCGACCACCGTGAGCAGCACGTCGTCCTGGTTGGCGCCGTAGACGAGCGCCGAGTACGGCTCGTCGATGGGCGCGAAGTGCGACTTGGACACGTCGACGGCGATGAAATCGGCGAACTTGCCCGGCTCGAGACTGCCGATGTCGTCCTGCATGCCCAGCGCCTCGGCGCCGCCCAGCGTGGCGATGCGCACGCACTTCGGCGCGTCGAGCACCGTGACGTCGCGCTCGACCGCGCGGTGCAGAAAGAGCATCGTGCGCATCTCGTCGAACATGTCCATGATGTTGCTGGAGGCCGGGCTGTCGGTGCCCAGGCCGACGCGCACGCCCTCGTGCAGCAGGTCGGCCAGGGGCATGACGCCACAGCCCAGCTTCGCGTTGCCCTTGGGGCAGTGGGCGACGGCGACGTCTTTGGCCCTGAGGATGCGGATGTCGTCGCGGCTCACCTGCACGCAGTGGACGGCGAGGAAATCCGCGTCGAAGACGTCCCACTGCTGCAGGTACTTGATGGGGCTCACGCCGAAGGGCTGCACGAGCATCCGCTCCCAGCCCATCTTCTCGCGGTAGTCGTGGGCGAACTTGCCGGAGCCGGAACGGATGTAGGTGAGCTCCTCTCTGCTCTCGGCGACGTGGCTCATGACCTTGAGGCCGCGCTCACGGGCCAGCCCCGAGATGGCCTGATAGAGGCGGCTGGAGACGGTGTAGGGCGCGTGGGGCGCGAGGCCGACGTCGAGGCGCGGCGGTGCGGCCGCCTGCGCCTCGGCGAGACGCCGCTCGACGTCCGCCATGGTCTCGTCGAGCCGCTTGTCGTCGACCCCGAAGACCTCCAGGTAGAGGCGGCCGCGCAGGCCGGCCTCGGCGGCCGCCTCGAGCGTGGCGGCGCCGTAGCTCGTGTCGGCGATGGTGGTGACGCCGGACGAGATGGCCTCGAGCGTACCGAGCTTCGCGCTTGCCAGGTACTCCGCGGGGGTCAGCGCGGCCTTCACGTCCACGAGGCTGATGATCCAGTCGCCGAACTCGGAGTCGTCGAGGATGCCGCGGAAGGACGTGTATTCGATATGACTGTGGCAGTTGACGAACCCGGGCATGATCACGGAGCGACCGAGATCGACCACCTGCGCATGCGGATGAGCGGCCGTGAGGTCAGGCGCCGGGCCCACGCCGACGATGCGCTCGCCGCTCACGGCGAGCCCCCCGTCGGCCAGCACCGGCGCCGCCACGGGCAGCACCCAGTCCGCACGGTAGATGGTGATGTTCTCGCTCGTGATGACCGCCTCGATCGTCGCTCAGGGCACGCCGGGACGCAGGGTCAGGTCCCGTTCGTGCGCAAGGAGTATAGGGGAGCGCCTCGCACAGTGGCAAACAGCGGCGGGGGTCGGGGCACCGCGCGCCTCGCGACGGCGGTATACTCGCGCCACCAGCGACGAAAGGGACGGCGTGCGCGAACGACCCGGGCCCAGCTTCTCGGCCGAAGTCATCACCAGCACCGTGTGGGACGCCATCAAAGGCATCCCCGGCGTGGCAGACCTCTACCGCAACCCTCTGCAGACCTTGGGCGAACGCGTGCACATGGAGCGCCACGGCCCGGTGCGCCTCGGGGAGGACGACGCCGGGCCGGTCCTCGAGGTGCACCTCGTCGTCGACCCGGGCGCCGGCATCCCGGCCGTGTGCGAGGCCGTCGCGCGCGCCGGCGCGACCTACCTCGAGCGCACCACAGGCACGCCGATCACGCACGTCGAGGTGCACGTGGACGACGTCGCGGCCGTCGACGACGAGTGAGGGCGATCGACCTCAGCGCAAGCACCCGCGACCTGCTGGCGCCGGCCTGCCAGGGCTGCGTCTGGTGGCAGACGCTGCCCGCCGCGACTCCGGCGCCCGATCTGCGTCAGGCCTGGGAACAGGAGGCCGAGGCCGAGGCCGGCTTCTTCGGCCGTGCCCTGCTCGAGGGTGGCGCGGTCGTCGGCTGGATGCACACCGCCGCCGCGCGCCTGCTGCCGCGGGCGCGCTGCCTGCCGGCCGGCCCCCCCTCACCCGACGCCTACGTCCTCACCTGTTCGTACTTCTACGACGAAGAGTATCTGCGCGGCTTCCAGTTCCTGCTCCAGGAGATCGAGGCGTCGCTCAAGCACCGCCGCGTCGCGGCGCTCGAAGCCTTCGGCCTGAGCCGGGCGCGCCCCGGAGACCCGTTCCGCGGCTACATCCGCGAGCTCAACCTGTTCCACCCTGAGGTGCTCGAGGGCGGGGGGTTTCGCAGGGTCCAGGCCAAGGGCGAGATCGCCCGCTTCCGCCTCGACCTCGCCACGCTCGTCGCAGCGTCGCGCCACAGCGTCGCCTGGGAGAGGGTGGAGGCGGCGGCAGCGGCTCAGCCGGTCTGAACGGCGGCGCGAGCGCGGCCGCGATCGTCCGGCCGCCGGACGCCGCGGCCTCCTAGCGGAAGAGCCGCGGCAGCCGCTGCTTCCAATCGTCGGGCAGCACCGCGTCGAGGGCATCGTCGAGCGTCACGATGCCCACGAGACGCCGCTTCTCGTCGACCACCGGGATGGCGAGGAGGTCGTACTTGGTCATGATGCGGCCGACCTCCTCCTCGTCCACGTCGGCGGCGATGTCGACGACGTCGTCCTCCATGAGCTCGGCGACGGGCTGGCCGGGCTCGGCGAGCACCAGGTCCCGGAGGCTCGCGACGCCGACCAGCCGGCCGTCCTCGCGGGTGAAGTACAGGTAGGTCATGGCGTACTGCTCAGGCCGCTCGGTGCGGATCCATTCGAGAGCCGCCCCGGCCGTGAAACCCAGCGGCAGGGCGACGAAGTCCGTGGTCATGAGCGACCCGGCCGTGTGCTCGGGGTGGCTGGCCAGCTCACGCAGGTCTTCTTCGCGCTCGTCGGGCAGACGGGCGAGGATCTGCTGCGCGAGCTCGTCGGGGAGGTCGCTGAGGATGTCGGCGGCTTCGTCGGCCTCGATCTGCTCGAGCACCGCCACGGCGCGCTCGAGCGGCATGTCCTGCAGCGCCGCCGTGCGCAGCTCCTCCTCCATCTCCTGGAGGGTGTCGGCGGCGAGGCCCGTGTTGAGCGCGGCCAGTACGGCGGCGCGCTCCCGCGGGCCCACCTGGCTGATCACGTCGGCGATGTCGGCCGGGTGCAACTCTGCCAGCTCCGCGAACGCCTCGACGAAGTTGAGTTGCGAAAGCCGCAACGCGATGAGGTTGACGTCCGCCCACGGCACGAAGTCGCCGCTGCGCCGCGGCAGGCGGCGCGAGAGGAAACCGAGCCCGAAACGTCGCGCCAGGGCGCCGGAGCTCGCGTCGACGCCACTCACGACGAGATCACCGTCGCGGGTCTCGAGCAGCACGTCCTGCACGCGCACGAAGACGCGGCGCCGCATGTCGAGCACCTGGTTGTCGAGCACGGACTCGACGAGGGCGAGCTCGTCGCCGCGGATCGAGGCAGGCTCGAGGTCGGCGGCGAGGCACGAGAGGTGGAGCTTCTCGGCGTCGACGTCGACCTCCGCGACGTGCGCCCAGGAGACGCGGTACTGGTCGTCGTCGCGCTCGAGGAGGAAGCCGGTGACCACCGCGGTCTCCGAGGCGCAGAGGGCGACCACATCGAGCAACTCGCCGATGTGCGCGCCGGCGACGTCGACCACGGTCATATCTTCGAGTTCGGAGAGGGCCAGCGAACCTGGGTCGTCGTCCACGGAAACGAGTCACATCCTTTCGCCTGCGGAGACCCCCGCGGGACGCGGCGAGGATACCCGGACGGCACGCACGTCGTCAATGATCCGAGCTGTCACATTCCCGTATCGTCGCGCTGCCCTCGTGCGATACACTCTGCCCGTTCCTGCCCCCGCATCACCACGCTGAAGGAGGACGAAGTCTATGGAAGCCGCCGCTGACGCCGGCTCGAACAACGCGCTGGAGCGCTTCTTCAAGTTCAAGCAGTGGAACACTTCGCTCAGGCGCGACACCCTGGCCGGGCTCACGACGTTCATCGTCATGTCCTACATCATCTTCGTGAACCCGAGCATCCTGGGCTTCGTCGGAGTCCCCGGTCTCGACAAGATCGGCCTGCCGTTCGCCGCCGTCCTCACCTCCACGTGCCTGGTCGCCGCCGTGATGACGATCCTCATGGGCCTGATCACCAACCGCGCCTACGCGATCGCCCCCGGCATGGGCCTGAACGCCGTCGTCGCCTTCTCCCTCGTCGCCTCAGAGCATCTGAGCTTCCCCGCCGCCATGGGGATCGTCGTGATGGAAGGCATCGTCATCACCGTCCTCGTGCTCACAGGCTTCCGGGAGGCCATCTTCAAGGCGATCCCGATCGAGCTCAAGAAGGCGATCGTCGTAGGCATCGGCTTCTTCATCCTGTTCATCGGCCTCGTCGACGGCGGCATCGTCGCCAAGGGCTCCGGCACCCCTCTCGTCATGCCCGACCTCGTGGGCGTACCGATCGCCGTGACCATCTTCGGCCTGATCGTCACCATCATCATGATGGCGCGCAAGTGGAAGGCCGCGATCCTGCTGGGCATCGTCTTCTCGACGATCTTCGCGACGATCCTCAACTACGCCTACGACAAGACGTCGTTCATGGCCGGCACCGCCGTCATCCCCAGCAAGATCTTTGCCGCCCCCGACTTCAGCCTCATCGGCCAGTTCTCGCTCACGGGATCGTTCATCAAGCTGGGCATCATCAGCACGGTCCTCTGGGTGTTCAGCCTCATGCTGAGCGACTTCTTCGACACCATGGGTACCCTTATCGGGGTGGGCGGCGAAGCCGGCTACCTCGACGATAAGGGCGACCTTCCCCAGGTGAACAGGCCGCTGCTGGTCGACTCGGTGGCCGCCATCGCCGGCGGCGCCGCGTCGTGCTCCTCGGCCACCACCTACATCGAGTCGGGCGCGGGCGTGGGCATCGGCGGCCGCACCGGTTGGGTGGCCGTCATCGCGGGGGCCTGCTTCCTTGTTGCCATGTTCTTCTCACCCATCGCCGCGATCGTGCCCGCAAGCGCCACGGCGCCGGCGCTCATCGTCGTCGGTTATCTCATGATGGCCACGCTCAACAGAAGCGAGGACATGGCCGAGCGCGCTGAGGGCAAGCGCAAGGTGCTCGCGTCGATCGACTTCACCGACATCTCGTTCGGCATCCCCGCGGTACTCACGATCACCATCATGCCGCTCACCTACAGCATCACCAACGGCATCGGCGCCGGCTTCATCTCCTTCGTGGTGATCAAGATCACCCAAAGCAAGGCACGCGAGGTCAGCTGGATGCTCTGGATAGCGACCGCGGCCTTCGTCCTGTACTTCATCTTCCCGCTGCTGAGAGTCAAGTTCGGATGGTAGCGCGCGTGCCCGGCGACGGGACTGCCGGCCACACGAGCTGACGAAGGGGCGGGCCGCCTATGGCGGCCCGCCCCTTCTGCTATTCTTGCCGCCGCCATGTCCTACGTCCTGCTGATCATCGCGCTCGCCATCATCCTCGCGTCGGCCGAGCTGTTCACCAACGGCGTCGAGTGGTTCGGCCGGCGCTACGAGCTGGGCGAAGGGGCCGTGGGCAGCGTCCTCGCGGCGGTGGGCACGGCTCTTCCCGAGACCCTCGTGCCGATCATCGCCATCGTGTTCACGGGAGGGCAGGCCGCCGACGACATCGGCGTCGGCGCCATCCTGGGGGCACCGTTCATGCTCGCGAGTCTGGCCATGGTCGTCACGGCCTCGGCGGTCGTCATCTTCACGTGGCGGGGCCGCCGCGAGCTCGCCGTCACCGTGAACGAGGAGGTCATGCGCCGCGACCTCAGCCACTTCCTCATCGCCTACGCGCTGGCCATGGGCGCCGGCGTCATTCACGTGCGCCCGCTTCACTACGCGCTCGCCGCCGCCCTCCTCGCCTTCTACGGCTACTACGTCTGGGAGACGCTGCGCGGCGAGGGCGACCTCGGGGGAGACACCAAGCCTCTGTACTTCCACCGGCACCCGGAGATGCCGCACCGCCAGCGTATCTTCGTACAGATCGGGGTGGCCCTCCTCGGCATCGTGCTCGGCGCCGAGATCTTTGTCACAGAGATCCAGACCCTGAGCGAGACGCTGGGCGCGGCCCCCCTCATCGTGTCCCTCCTCATCACGCCCATCGCCACGGAACTGCCCGAGAAGTTCAACTCCGTGCTGTGGATCCGCCAGCGCAAGGACACGCTCGCGCTCGGCAACATCACCGGGGCGATGGTGTTCCAGTCCACCTTTCCCGTGTCGGTGGGTCTGCTCTTCACGACCTGGCAGCTGGACACCACCGGGCTCGTGAGCGGCCTGCTGGCGCTGCTCAGCGGCACGGTCTTCTACGTCACCCTGCGCATCAAGCACAGCCTCACGTGGTGGTCGCTGGGCGGTGCTGGCTCGGTATACTTCGCCTACCTGGTGTACGTGTTCGGCTTCGCCAAGTAGGCGGGCGGGAGAGGCCTCTCGGCCCCGCCCGCCTCTGCGCGCGAACCCGTCTACTTGGCGATGACCAGGAGCACCGTGGATCCGCTGGCCACCACGGTGCCGGCGTCCGGCCTCGTCTCGAGCACCGTGCCCGGAGGCTGGCCGGTGCCGGCCTTCTGCCGCACGACGACGACGAGCCCGGCCGCGCTGAGCTCCTCGGTGGCCGTCGTGGCGTCCATGCTGAGGACGTTGGGGATGGTCACCGAGGACGTCGTGGGGCTCGGGGATGGCGACGGCGAGCCGCTCGACACGACGATGCTCACGGAAGACCCCTCGGCCACCCGGACGCCGGCGGAGGGGTTCTGGCGGATGATCTGACCGCTGGGCACCGTGGTGCTCGGCTCGGGCGTCACCGCGCCGAGCAGCAGACCGGCGTCGGCCAGGGCCGTCCGCGCCGCGTCCTGCGTCAGGTTGGTAAGATCGGGGACGATCGCTTGCGGCTTGCCGCTGCTCACCCAGTAGGTGATCGTGTCGCCGCGCTTCACCTCGTCGCCGGCCGGCGGGTCCTGCTTGAACACCTTGCCCGACGGGACCGCCCCGGACTTGCCGGACTTCTCCAGGCCGCTGAGCTCATTCTGCCGGAGATACGCCTGGACCTCCGTGGAGGTCCATCCCTTGAAGTCCTGCAGCGTGACCGTCGCGCTGCCCTGGCTCACCCAGACGTCCACCGTGTCGCCCTTGCGTAGCTTGGTGCCGCCTACGGGCGCCTGCCGACTCACGACGCCTTTGGCGTACTTCTCCGAGTACTCCTGGTGCACGCCGGCCTTGAAGCCTGCCTCGTCGAGCGTGGTCAGCGCAGCGGCCCGGCTCTGGCCGACCACCGAGGGCACGGCCACGCCGCCGGAGCCCATGGCGCGCACGAGCCCGTAGGCGGCGGCGGCGATCACGAGCAGTAGGAGGACGATCACCAGCACCCACGGCCAGCGGCGACGCCGGCGGCCGCGGTCGCCCGCGGTCTGGGCGAGGGGGCCGCCGGTCATCACGGACGTCGCGGCAGCGCCGGCTACGGCGCCGGCGCCCATCAGCCTGGTAGCCTCCGCCGCGGGGTCGAAGGCAGCGGCGGCCACAGGCCCACCCACCTGCGCGGAGCGCAGGTCGCGGGCGAACTGCTCGGCCGTCTGGTAGCGCTGGTCGGGGTCCTTGGCGATGGCCTTGAGGACGATCTGATTGAGCGCGTAGGGCATGCCCGGCACGAGCTGCGCCGGCTCGGCGGCCATCTCGTTGACGTGCTTGAGCGCGACGGTCACGGCGCTGTCGCCCTTGAACGGTACCGTGCCCGTGAGCATCTCGTAGAGGACGATGCCGACGGAGTACAGGTCGGAACGCTCGTCGACCGGCTGTCCCTTGGCCTGTTCGGGGGCGAGATACTGGGCCGTTCCGAGGATGGACCCGGCCTCGGTCATGCCGGAGTCGCCGGCGCGGGCGATGCCGAAGTCCATGACCTTGACGTTGCCGTCGCGGTCGATCATCACGTTCTGCGGCTTGACGTCGCGATGGACGATGCCCGTGCGGTGCGCGAACTCGAGGGCCGCCAGAAGCTGCAGCGAGATGCGCACGGCCTCGCTGCCGCCGAGGCGGCCCTGGCGGCGCACCAGGTCCTTGAGCGTCTCGCCCTCCACGTATTCCATGACGATGAAGTACGTGCCGTCGACTTCGCCCCAGTCGTAGATGCTGACGAGGTTCGCCTGGTTCAGACCGGCAGCGGCCTTGGCCTCGCGGCGGAAGCGCTCGACGAAGTTGGGGTCGTCGAGGAACCGCTGCAGCAGCACCTTGAGCGCCACGCGGCGGCCCAGAGTGAGGTCCTCGCAGAGATAGACGTCGGCCATGCCGCCGCCGCCGATCTTGCGCAGCACGCGGTAGCGGCCGCTCAGCACCTGTTCTGGCTGGAACACGTCACTCACGTCTGGTTACCTCACTCGTTTGCTGACAGATACGGGTCCGGGCGCCGACTCCCTGCCCCGTCAGGGCAGGGACGGCTGCGCCAGAGCCGTCTTGATCACGGCGGCGGCGAGCGGCGCCGCCGCCTCGCCGCCGGTCGACTGGGTGTCTTCGATGACGACCGCGATGGCGACCTGCGGGTCTTGCGCGGGCGCGAAGGCGATGAACCAGGCCAGGTTGCTGCCGTCGCCGCGCTCGGCGGTGCCGGTCTTGCCGGCGACCTGGATGCCCTCGAGCGCCGCCGCCGTGCCGGTGCCCGCGTTGACGACGCGCTGCATCATCGTGTTGAGAGTGGCGGCGGTCGCGGGCGTCATGGCCACCAGCCACTGCTGCGGCTGCGCCTCTTGAACCACAGTGCCCGAAGCCGCTACGACTTCCTGGGTGTAGTACGGCTTCATGACGCGGCCGCCGTTGGCGACGCCCGCGGCGACCAGGGCCATCTGCAACGGCGTCGACAGGACCTGCTCCTGGCCGCAGGCCGCCCAGGCTATGGCCAGCGGGTCCATGAAGGCGTCCGGCGAGAGAAGGCCCTTCTTGCCGTAGCGGCCGCTGGGCACGACCATGCCCTGCGGCAGCGGCAGCGGCGGCGTCTGGTAGAACCCGAAGCGCTGCATCGACGAGACGAGCCGCTTGCGCCCCAGCAGGTTGCCGACCTTGGCGAACGTGGTGTTGATGGAGTAGGTCAGCGCCGTGGTGAAATCGTTGGGGCCGAACACGGCGCCCCCGTAGTTGGTGACCTTGCCGCCGAACACGACGTAGGTGCCGGTATCGATGAACTCGGTGCCGGGCGTGACCTTGCCGTAGTCGAGGCCCGAGGTGGCCGTGACGACCTTGAAGGCCGAGCCCGGCGGGTAGAGCCCCTGCGTAGGTCTGTTGAGCAGCGGCGCGCCCGTATCCTCGCTGAGCCGCGCCCAGTCGTCCTCGAGGTTGGCGGGGTCATAGGTCGGCGCTGAGGCCGAGGCGATGAGGGCGCCCGTCTTTGGATCGAGCACCACGATGGCGCCCTTTTGACCGCTCAGCGCTTTCTGGGCCTCTTTCTGCACGGCCGGGACCAGCGTGAGCCGGGCGCTGGCGCCCTTCGGCTTGCGCCCCAGGAGGCGGTCGATCCAGCTCTGCACGCCGAGGTCCGTGGACTGCCCGGTGAGGTCGTCGTTGAGCTGCTCCTCGATACCGCTGCGCCCGTAGCGCACGCTGTCGTAGCCGACGAGCTGCGGCGCCAGCGTGCCCTGCGGGTAGTCGCGGCAGTAGTAACCGGAGCGGCGCAGCGAGCCGGCGATGGTGGACCCGTCGTAGGCGAGGATCTCGCCGCGCTTGATCTTCATCTCCTTGGCGATGCCGCGCTTGTTCTCGGGCCGGTCGGCGAACCACTGGGCCCGACCGGCCATGATCCACGTGAGGTTGACGATCAGCGCGACGAACAGGATCACGCCGACGATGAAGATGCGCGAGATGGCCTTGTTCATCGCCGCCCCCTACCCGCGCTCCGCCAGGCGACGGCGCTCGAGGTCGCTGCCTTCGCGCACCACGTTGGTGCGGTGCGAGGCCATGAGGAGAAGCGCCACCAGCATGAGATTGGCGGTAATGGAGCTGCCGCCATAGCTCACGAACGGCAGCGTGATGCCGGTCAGCGGGATGAGCCGCGTGACGCCGCCGAGGATGATGAAGGTCTGCAGGCCGAAGGCGAAGGCGAGACCGGCGGCGAGCAGCTTGGAGAAGCCGTCCGGCGCCCACACGGCGATGCGGAAGCCGCGCCACATGAAGAGCACGTAGAGGAGGATCACGCCGGCCGCGCCGAGGAGGCCCATCTCGTTGGCGATGGCGGTGAAGATGAAGTCGGTCTGCAGATCGGGGACCACCGGCTGGCGGTTGGCGTACAGCAGGAAGCCGCGGCCGAACCCGGCGCCCAGGATGCCGCCGTCGGCGATGGTGAACAGGGACTGCAGCAGCTGGTAGCCGGTCGTGGTGGCGTGCGGCCAGGGGTCCAGCCAGGTGTCGAAGCGATCCTGGACGTGCGGCACGACGGCGACGGCGATCGCGGCGGCGGCGGCGAAGAGGCCGCCGCCGAGCACCACGTAGGCGATCCGCGTGGTGGCCATGTACATGAGCGCCACGAAGATCGACATGAAGAGCAGCGCCATGCCGAGGTCCTTCATGAAGATGAGCATGGCGAGCGACAGCACCCACATGACGAGCAGCGGGCCGAAGTACTTGGCCGCCGGCAGCGGCACGCCGAGGACGTGGTGCATGGGCACCGAGAGCAGCGCCTTCTTGTCGTTCAGGTAGCCGGCCAGGAAGATCACGATGGCCAGCTTGGCGAACTCGGACGGCTGGATCGAGAAGCCGAAGGCGTGGATCCACAGCTTGGCGCCGTTGACCGTCGTGCCCATCACGATGGTCGCGACCAGCAACGCCAAGCCGATGGCGCCCATGATGTAACGGTAGCGGTCGAGCTTCATGTGATCGCGGACGACCAGAACGGTGAGGACGAAGAGGCCGGCCCCGACCAACAGCCACTGCCCCTGGGTGAGCGCGAGCGCCGGGCGGATGCGGAAGATCTCGGTGAGCCCGATGGCGGCCAGAAGGGCGGTGATGGGCAGCAGAAACGGGTCGGCCTGCGGGAGCACGAAGCGCACCAGCAGGTGCAGCAGGAAGAAGATGCTCACGAAGACGAGGCCGTAGATGATGGAGACGCGGTTGATCTCGCGGAAGCGGCCCGCGTACACGGACACGTACGCCATGGTGCTCACGGCGCCGGCGATCACGAGGAAGAGCAGCTCGATGTTGCGCCGGCTCACGGCCACATCCCCAGGGTCTCGGCGAGGGCCATGATGCTACTCCGGGTGTGCAGGCCCTGCTCGTCGACGAGGCGGCGCTCGGCAGGGCCGAGCGACTCGTAGGGGAGCGAGCTCCGCCGGTAGACGGCGTGCAGCTGCAGCGGGCCGAGCGCCGCCGGCAGGCCGCTGTAGACTGCCAGGCGGCCGTCGTCGACGCCCACATAGAAGACGGTGCTGACCGTGAGGGCGCCGGCGGTCGCGACGACCACCAGAAGCGTGAGCACGGCGGCGAACCAGCCGAGGCGGCGCTTGGACCCGCGCGACGGCGCCGGCGCGGAAGCGTCGGCCGCGCTCTGCGGCTCGGGCGGCGTGGCGGGAGCCGCGAGCACCACCGTCGCCGCCTCGTCGGCGGGGACGGCGAGCGTGACCTCCTCGTCGGCGGCGCGCGGCTCGTCGAGGCGCAGGACCACGACGGTGATGTTATCGGGGCCGCCGTGCTTGCGGGCCTCGGCGATGAGCTTGGCGGCCGCGTCGTCGGGAGCGGCGCGACCGAGCGCCTTGCTGATGGCCTCGGCCGGGACGGCTCCGCTGAGGCCGTCGCTGCAGAGCAGCAGCACGTCGCCGGCGCGCAGGTCGACCTCGAACTCGTCGATGCGCGCCAGCGGCTCGGTGCCCAAAGCGCGGCTGAGGATGCTGCGGTGGGGGTGCGAGGCCGCCTCTCCTTCGCTGAGACGCCCGTCGCGCACCATCTCGCCGACCAGCGAATGATCGTCGCTGAGCTGTTCCAGCGCGCCGTCGCGCAGCAGATAGGCGCGGCTGTCGCCGATGTGCACGAAATGGCCCGTGTCGCCGGCGAGCACGACGGCCGTGAGCGTGGTGCCCATGCCCGCGTGGCCGATGTCGTCGTTGGCGCGCTGAAAGACGGCGGCGTTGGCTTGCTCGGCGGCCGCCAGCAGCGGCCGGCCGTCGGCGACGGCGGCGGCCAGCGTCTCGGCGGCGAGCCCGCTGGCGACCTCGCCCGCCTGGGCGCCGCCCATGCCGTCGCAGACCGCGAACAGGGGCGGGGCCACGACAAAGGTGTCCTCGTTGGTCTTGCGGTGCAGGCCGATGTCGGTGAGGGCGCCGGGACGGGCGACGAGAGTCACCGGGGGGTCACTCCTCGTAACGGAAGACGGTCTCGCCGACGCGCACCCGGCTGTCGAGCTTGAGCCGCGCCTCGCCGCTCACCTGCTTCTCGTTCACGAACGTGCCGTTGGTGCTGCCCAGGTCCTCCACGTAGTAGAAGGAGCCGCGCGGCACGAAGCGCGCGTGCGTGCTCGAGACGAAATGCTCGTCGAGCACGATGTCGCTCGATGAGGCGCGGCCCACGGTGATCCAGCCGCTCAGAGGAAACACGACGCCGGCCGGGACGATGGGGCTCTGTTCGACGATGAGACGCGGGTCGATGTGGCCGGTGAAGTCGAGCTTCTCGCCGGCCATGGTGCGTTCGGTCAGCCGCTCTTCGCGGCGCGCCTCCCGCTCGGCCGGCGTGAACACGGCCAAGGGGCGCGAGCCCTCGGGGAGCGCGACGTCGGGAGCCGCCGCGCCGGCGGGAGCGCGCACGGTCGCGACAGCCGTCTTCACGACCTGCCAGATGAACAGGTAGAGCAGGATGAGGATGCCGATCTTGAGGACGAGCAGGACGATGTCGATCATTGGTGTCTCCCGCAGCCCACGCGGCCGCGAAGCACGGCGGCCGCCTTCACCTGAGGGCCGGCATCAGGGCAGCCTCTCGAACAGGAGCTCCGTGGTGCCCAGTTCGATGCGGTCGCCGTGCTGCAGCACGGCCTGCTTGACGTCGCGGCGGTTCACGCGCATGCCGTTGGTGGACCCGAGGTCGAGCGCCATGAAGCCGTCGTCCTGGCGCCGGATCTCGGCGTGCTGGCGCGACACGTTGGGGTCGGTGAGCACGATGTCGCAGCGGCGGCTGCGCCCGATCACGGTCACGGCCTCGCGGAGCTCCCACTCGCCCTGCTGGCCGCGCACGGACGCGCGCGGGGCGCTGGCGCGCGCCGCGGGGGCGGCGGCGGCCTCCTGGTAGAGCACGGTCTGGTCGAGAAGCGGACCCGGCGCGGCGGCGGCCGGCGGCGGCGCGGCCGCCGGCGACGCGAACGCCGCGCCCGGCGCCTCGGCCGGCTCGTTGACGGTGCGCGTGGCGATGCCGAACTCACCGACGCGCAGATCGTCGTCGCGGTGCAGGTCGATGCGCGGCGGCGCGACGAGAGTCCAGCCCTCCCGACGCGCGAAGGCGGTGACGTAGTTGGCGAGCTCCGCCTTGAGCGACTCCGACAGGGACGAAAGATGCCCGAAGTCGGCCTCGCCAAGGTAGATGTCGAACTCGTTGGGCACGTACACGTTGGAGACGCCGACGGTCTTGTGGTCGCCCATCTCCTTGGCGAGCTTGTGGGCGAGCTCGACCGGCTGCACGCTGGCCTTGAAGGCGCGCCCGAAGCCGCCCTCGACCAGGCCTTCCAGTTTCTTCTCAGCTTTCCTGAAGATGCCCATCGTCGCGTTCCTCCGGCCCGTCACCGGTCGTGAAAACCAACGGCAAGAGTATCACGGCGGCCGCCAGCGCCACATTCCAGACCAGGGGCGCGAGCTTCCCGGGGTACCCCCAGACGGCGATGGGCACGACGCGGTAGACCGCAAACGTCGCCGCGAACGCCAGCGCCCAGACCCACAGCCGGAGTTCGAGGCGCCGCCGCGAGAAGGCGAAGCCGAGAGCCACGGCGAGGCCTGCCCACAGGAGCATCTGGAGCACGCAGGCGGGCGCCAGAGCCACGCCGAGGACGCGCGTCGCCACGGTGAACGGGTCACCCGCGGCCGCGGCCTCGTCGGCGAGGTGCCAGCGCGGCTGGAAGAGCGTGAACGGCCCGCGCGGGGCGTGCAGCAGCACGAGATAGACGAGCGTGCCGGCGCCGGCCCAGGCGGCGGCCAGCGGGCCGCGCACGCGGCCCAGCAGGGCCGCCCCCGCCGGCGCGAGCAGCGTAAGGTACAGCGGCGTGAGCACCAGCGCCAGCGTGGGCCAGAGAGCCACGATCGGCCTGGCGCGGGTCAGAAGGAACAGGGCGACGGCGAAGGCCAAATAAGCCGCTCCGAGGCTAAGCGACACGTTGAAGACGGGGAACGCCAGCGCGCCGAGCAGAAAGGCGAGCCCGCCCTGCGGCACCACGGCCCACACCGCCGTGCTGACCGCGACCAGCGGCAGCGTCCAGCTCTGGGGATAGGCCGGCAGCGCGCCGAGCACGACGCCGCTGGTGACCGCCGCAAGGCCGGCGCCGGCGACGCGCTCGGCGACCACGCCGGCGCGCCTCAGCGGACGCACCAGCCGCTGGGCGCGCAGCAGCCGCTGCGTGCGTAGACGCCCGCTGTGGAGCAGGTCGTCGAGCGCCTCGCTGAGCTCCGCGGCCGTCGGCCGCTCACCGGGACGCGGCGCGCAGGCGTCGTCGATGAGCCCGACCAGATCCTGCGGAAGGTCGGGCCGCAGCACGCCCAGCGACGGCAGCCGGCCGGCAGCCACGTTGGAGAGCGTCTCGGCCGGCGTCTGCCCGCGCAGCGGGTGCTCGCCGACCAGCAGCTCGTACAACACCATGCCGGCGGAGTACACGTCACTTGGCGGCCCCACGCGGCGCCCGGCGGCCTGCTCCGGCGACATGTAGGCGACCGTGCCGATGACGTCGCCGTCCTGGGTGAGCGTGTCGGCGTCCATGAGGCGGGCGATGCCGAAGTCCATCACCTTGACATAGCCGGCGGCGTCCAGCATGACGTTCTGCGGCTTGACGTCGCGATGGATGATGCCCTGGCTGTGGGCGAAGGCGAGGGCGTCGAGCAGCTCGACGCCGATCGCGACGACGTCCCCGTCGCCGAGCTCGCCGGCCAGCTTGTCCAGCGACTCGCCGTCCACGAGCTCCCACACGAGGATGCTGCGCTCGCCGTCGCCGAACCAGTCGTAGAGCGCCACGATGTTGGGGTGGGAGAGCGCCGCGGCAGCCTCGACCTCGCGCACGACGCGGCCGGACATGCTGCGCCCGTCGGCCACGATCTTGAGCGCGACGGCCTGGCCGAGGGTGACGTCGAGCGCCTCGTACACGTCGGCGAAGCCGCCGCTGCCGATCTTGCCGACCAGCTCGTAGCGGTCGCGCCAGTCGGTGTAGAGGGGTGTGGTGCTGTGGGCCGCGACGGACATTCGGGCTCGTAGGTTCCTTCGTTTGGGACGGTATTCGGTATGGTACAATCCGAACCCTGTAAGAGCTGCTGGGCGAGTGGCGGAATTGGCAGACGCGCTAGGTTCAGGGTCTAGTGCACTTACGTGCGTGCGGGTTCAAGTCCCGCCTCGCCCACCAACCGCCTGACGAACGGGGGTCCGCGGAGTGGATTTCTTCGACGACGACGCGACCAGCCAGGCGCCCGCGCGCGATGGTTCTGCGTCGCCGCCGCAGCCGCGCCGCCGGCCAGATCGCCGTCGCACCCGCATCCAGCGCATCCTCGTCCTCGCCGCGATCCTCTTCGTGATCGTCTTCGCGACGGCCTGGTGGGCGCGCAGCTGCCAGCAGAACCGCAAGGTCGAGTCCTACCGCGCCTACTTCGAGGGCGTGTCGGCGGCCATTGGCGACTCCGCCACGCTGGGCAAGCAACTCAATCGGCTCGTCGCCAACCCCACCAAGTTCTCGCGCAAGGAGCTCACCGCCAAGCTCGCCGAGCTCAGCGCGAAGCAGAACGAGATCGCCGTGCGCGCCGACCGCCTCGAGCCGCCCGACACCCTCGCCTCCGAGCAAGCGGTCTTCGCCGAAGGCATGAAGGTCCGCGCCGACGGCTACAAGCTCTTCGAGACGACCATGCTCGGCATCCTCGGCAAGAAGAAGGTCAACCCCGCCACGCTCGCCGCCCTCGCCGGCTATTTCAGCGGCCCGGACGCGTACTACACGAGCCGCGTGTACATCCCGGCGCGCAACACCCTGAGGGCGCAGGGCGTCACCGACGTGCTTGTACCTACATCGACGTACTACCTCACCGCCAACACCTTCGACACGGCGCACCTCGAGCAGATGCTGAAGAGCGTGGGCAGCTCGACCAAGCTCGCCGGCGTCCACGGCGTGGGCCTCGTGGGCGTGACCGCCAAGCCCAGCGGCATCGCCCTCACCAAGGCCGGCACAGCCGACATTCCCGCCACAGCCGATCTGGCGTTCGACGTCAAGGTAGAGAACCAAGGCAACGCCACCGAGGAGAACGTCGTCGTCACCGCGCGGCTCAAGCTCCCCGGCGGCAGCGTGCTCACACAGTCCGGCACGATCGCCACGATCGCCTCCGGCCAGACGCAGAGCGTCACCATCCAGGGGTTCAACATCCCGACCGAGGCGCTCAGCAAGGTCTCCACGCTCACGGTCACGGCCGGCCCGGTGCCCGGGGAGCGGGTGAAGACCAACAACGTCGGGCAGTTCAAGATCCTCCTGCAGCTCCAGTAGAGCCCTATGCAGACGCTGCGCGACATCGCACCCTACGCGGCGCTGGCCGCGGCCGCCCTTTCGCTGGCGCTGCTCGTCCTGGTCCTCATCCTGTGGAGCTCCGTACGCCGCATGCGGCGCGCGCAGCTGGTGGTCATGGGCCGCCACGAGCAGCGCGACATCGTCGCGCACATGGAGAGCCTCGATTCGCAGGTGCGTAGTCTGCGCGAGGCCGTCGAGATCCTCACCGACCAGCTCGACGAGCAGAAGCGGCACCTGGACCACGCGCTGACCAACCGCGCGATCGTGCGCTACAACGCCTTCCGCGACGCCGGCGGCGAACAGAGCGCTTCGTTCGCCCTGCTCGACAACCACCGCTCGGGCGTGGTGTTCAGCGCCATCGCGGCGCGCGACTTCGCGCGCATCTACGTCAAGCACCTGCGCGACGGCGTCGCCGACCGCGATCTCTCGCCGGAGGAGCAGCAGGCGGTGACGGCCGCCGTGCCGCGGCCGCTGGCGGCCGGCGAGGACGGCCCGCGCGCCGCGCGGGCCCCCCGCCTCGCCGACGAACCGCGGCCGCCCGCCGGCGGCCCGCCCCCGGGCGACGACGAGCGCAAGGCCTTCGACGCGCTCGCGGAGCTGGCCGATCCGTCTCCCGCCGACCCCGGCCCGTCGTCGGGCGCCTGACGCGCGGGAGCCGCCCGTTCTCCCGCGGCTGCAGCCTCGTCTGATAGCCTAGCGGGGAGCCATACGGGCACACCACGCGAGGAGACGAGAGTGGCTCAAGAGATCAGCCGGGTCGCGTTTCTGGGACCCGAGGGCACGTTCACGGAAGAGGCCCTGCTGGCCGACCCGCCCGCGGGCGAGTTCGCCCCGTTTCCGTATCCCTCCATCCAGGAAGTGATGCAGGCCGTCGCCGGCGGCGAAGCCGAGCTCGCGATCGTGCCCATCGAGAACTCGCTCGAAGGCTCCGTGACCCGCACGCTCGACCTGCTCGCCTTCGGCTTCGACGAGCTGACGATCGTGCGCGAGGTCACCCACGCGATCCGTCATCAGCTCATCGCCCGCGCCGACCTGCGCCTGGACGAGGTCACCAAGGTGGTCAGCATCCCCATCGCCTACGGGCAGTGCCGCAGGTTCATCCAGGAGCACCTCGCCAACGTGGAGCACGAGGCGACCGATTCCACGGCCGAGGCCGTGCGCCGCGTGAGCCGCGTCGAGCGCCCCTGGGTAGCCATCGGCACGCGGCTCTCGGCCGACCTCTACGAATGCACCGTGGTCCGCGACGACATCGAGGACTCGCTCGACAACCGCACGCGTTTCGTCTATCTCGCGCGCACCGCGGCACCCCAGGACCTGGAGGCCCGCTACAAGACCAGCATCGTCTGCGGCATCGGCGCCGACCAGCCGGGCACCCTGCTGCTCATCCTCAGCGAGTTCGCCCACCGCTACGTGAACCTGACGAAGGTGGAGTCGCGGCCCTCCAAACAGGGCCTCGGCGACTACGTCTTCTTCATCGACCTGGAGGGCCGCCGCGGCGACCCGCCCGTCGAGCAGGCGCTCACGTGCCTCGCCTGCAAGTTGCCGTGGGTGAAGGTGCTGGGCTCCTACCCCGCACCATCCGCTCTATGATGGGTGAGCAGCGGAGAAAGCTGGCTGAAACCGTAACCGCCTGACCCAGCCGGAGGTCCACATGGAACGCGTGAAGTGCTCGGTGCGAGACGTCAGCAGCGACGACCGCGGCATGCTCGTCCTGCTCGCCGAAGAGACCCTGCACCCTCTGGCCGATGGCGCCGGCCACCCGGAGCGGTACCACACGACCGAGCTGCTTCAGCTGCTGGAGCGGGCCGACGTGTACGTCGCCGAGGCGGAGGGCGAGATGGCGGGGTTCGTCGCCGTCGAAGCTGAGGACGATGCGCTGGCCCTGCGCTGCGTGTGCGTCAGCCCGGCGTTCGAGGCCCGCGGCGTAGCCAACCAGCTCGTCGACTGGGCCGAGGGCGTGGCCATCGACCGCCGCCTGCGCCGGCTCACGGCCTTCGTGCCCGCCGGCGACCACCCCTCGCTGCGCCTGTATCGCGGCCACGACTTCGTGGCCGCCGGCGACCACCCCGCGCTGCGCCTGTATCGCGGCCACGACTTCGTGGCCGCCGCGGCACCCACGCAGCCCGAGATGGTGCTCCTCGAGAAGCGCCTGCCCGCGGTCGAAGACTGAGAACGCGGGCGGGGCGGGCGGCGGCCCTTCCGGCCGCCGCCCGCCCCGCCGTCACGCGTCAGTGAGAGACGTACACCCGCTCGCCGACGAACGAGCGGTCGTACACCCAGGCTGCCACCCACAGCGGCTCGCGGATGCAGCCGTGGCTGGCCGGATACGGCGGCACCGGCGTGTACCCGTGGATGGCGAAGTTGCCGACGAAGCCCATGGTGCGGAACAGGATCCCGCCATACCCCGAGGTGGTGTACGGGTGTTTCTGCTGGATGTGGAAGCTGCCCTCCGGCGTGTTGCCGGTGGCCCCGGTGGATACCGCGATGAGACCGTGGACGGCGCCGTTCTTGACCACCATGAGGATCTGCCGGCCCTTGTCCACTTCGATGTGGGCGGACGGCCCCGAGTAGCGCGGCTTGACCGGCTTGGCGCCGTCGAGCCGGCGCCAGTCGTCGCCGTCGAACACGTAGGTGCGCGGCAGGCGATACGCCTTCTGGAACGCCATCACGGCGTCGGCGCACTGCGAGTTGAAGGTGGTACCGACGTAGGGCACGCGGATATTGAGGCGCGAGAGCGCCGTGAGGAGTCCGCGCACGCGCCGCCCGGACGAACCGGTGGCGACCCTCGCCGCCTTGGCCCGTACGGTCGACTCGAGGGTGCGCGCGCCGAGGCCGTCGGCGGCCGGCAGCGACAGCGTTACGACGAACTTGTCGACGCCGCGCAGCGGCACCTGCAGCACGGCCTTGCCGCCGCGCACCGCGGCCTTGACCGTGGCGACGCGCGCGCCGCGGTGCACGACAGCGGCGGTGATGGTGCCGCCGTAGGTGGACGGCTCGACCCTGACCACGTACCGGAGGCTGAGGAACGGGGTGGGCGTCCCGTGCGTGACGGTCACCTTGGGCTCGACCGCGAGATGTCGCGCCTCGCTCTGCGTGCCGTCGGCGACGAGGCGCGCGACGACGTCACCGCTACGCCGCGGCGTGAAGGCGACGCTGTAGGCCCCCGACGCGTCGGTCAGCGCCGTGGCCATTGGCGCGCCGGCCAGCACGACGGCCACTTCCTGGCCGGCGACGGCCGGCGTGACCGCGCCGGAGACGGCGACCGTCTCGCCGAAGACGACCGTCGACAGCGACAGCGCGCAGGTGACGGTCGTCGCCGGCGAAGGCTCCGGAGTCGGCGACGGCGACGAGGAGGCCGCGGCAACGGCCGCGGGCAGGAGCGTCGCGCACAGCGCGACAAGGACGGCCGCGGCCAGCAGGCCGCGGCGGCGCCGGGTACGTGGACGGGGGGCTTTCTGGCGCATAGGTCGGCTCCTGCTCTCGCGCGGAGGCGCATGGCTGATCATGCGGCGAGGGTAGCACGGACCGAGCGCGGCGGTCGAGCCGGTGCGATACCATGAGACGCGACCACTGCGACCGCGAGGAGTCACGATGCTCGACGTGAAGATGGTGCGCGCGAACCCCGACGAGGTCCGCCGGGCGCTCGCACGGCGGGGCGACTCCACGTCGTCGCTCGACGAGTTCCTCGCCCTCGAGGAGGAGCGCCGCCGGCTGCTCACCGACGTCGAGGGCAGGCGCGCGGCGCGCAAGCGCGCCAGCGACGAGATCGCCGTCGTCAAGAAGGCCGGCGGCGACGCCAAGCACGCGATCGCCGCCATGCGCGCGCTGGGCGAGACCATCAAGGAACGCGAAGCAGCGCTGAACGAGGTCGAGGAGCAGCTCAAGACGATGCTCCTCGAGATCCCCAACATCCCGCTCCCCGGCGTCCCCGACGGCGGCGAGGACGACTCGGTCGTGCTGCGCCACGTGGGCACGCCCCCGGAGTTCGACTTCGAGGTCAGGGACCACCTCGACCTGGGCCTCGCCCTCGACCTCATCGACATGGAGCGCGGGGCCAAGGTGAGCGGCTCGCGCTTCGCCTACCTCAAGGGCGACCTCGTGCTGCTGCAGTTCGCCCTCGTCAGGTATGGCCTCGACATCATCGGCGCCAAGGGCTTTCGCCCCGTCATTCCGCCGGTCCTGGTCCGCGAGGAGGCCATGTACGGCACCGGCTTCTTCCCCACCGACCGCGCGCAGGTGTACGAGACGGTCGACGGCGACTGCCTGGTCGGCACCAGCGAGGTGCCGCTCGCGGCCATGCACATGCAGGAGTTCCTCGAGGCCGAGAAGCTGCCGCTGCGCTACGCCGGCTACTCCAGCTGCTTCCGCCGCGAGGCCGGCGCCGCCGGGCGCGACACGCGCGGCATCCTGCGCGTGCACCAGTTCGACAAGGTGGAGATGTTCAGCTTCTGCCTGCCCGAGCAGAGCGCTTTCGAGCACGAACTCATCCTCTCGGCTGAGGAGGAGATCCTGCAGGGGCTCGGCATCCCCTATCGCGTCGTCAACATCGCCGCCGGCGATCTGGGCGCCCCGGCGGCGCAGAAGTTCGACTGCGAGGCCTGGATGCCGGGGCAGCAGCAGTACCGCGAGGTCACGAGCGCCTCCAACTGCACCGACTACCAGGCGCGGCGCCTGGACTGTCGCTACCGCACCGAGAAGGGCCCGCGCTTCGTGCACACGCTGAACGGCACCGGCATCGCCGTCGGGCGCACGTTGATCGCCATCATGGAGAACTACCAGCGCGCAGACGGCACTATCGCCGTGCCCAAGGTGCTCCAGCCCCTCATGGGCAAGGACGTGCTCGGGGGCTGACAGCCGGTGGGCCTGCGGCCGCCGGCGCCGCGCGAGTCACTCGACGGGCTCGGCCTCGTCGAACCCCGGCGCCTCGCCGTTCTCGCGCCACGGGATGATGAAGCAGCGCACCTCCACGTCGGTGAAGGTGTTCTCGAGCAGCGCCTTGACGCGCCGCAGATCGCGGGCCAGCAGTTCCTGCTGGTCGAACCCCAGGCCTCCGAGGCTGTGCTCGTAGGCGCGGCACTCCTGGTGCGACACGAGGTAGACGGTGCGGATGCCGTGCAGGTCGAGCTGCGTGCGCACGCAGTCGAGGGCGACGCGCCTCTCCATGCCCGGCCGCGTGAGCACAAGTGGCCCGCCTGGCACCAGAAAGCGGTCGGCATCGGTCTCGCCCTCCTTCTCCTGGAGGGCGGCGAGGGCGGCGGCGGCGAGGCCGTCGGCGCAGGCGATGAAGAGCGCGGTCATGGCGCAGGAGTATGCCAGATGGCGCCCGCCGGGACTAGTCGCCGTAGGTGGACCAGCGTGCGGGGCGCCGGAGGTGCACCGCACACTACCCCAGATCCTGACGCCCGCCCCGCCCGCTTGCTACACTTGCAGGGCGCGGAGGGGTGGCGGAGCGGTTCATCGCACCGGTCTTGAAAACCGGCAACGGCGCAAGTCGTTCGTGGGTTCGAATCCCACCCCCTCCGCCAATTTGCAGGGGTTTTGCCTCATCCAGGCCACCTGACCCCCACTCCCGCTGCCTCGCTGAACCTCCGTTTGCTGCCCGTTTGGTGCCATTGTGTTCGATAGTCGATAAGTCGACCACCCCAACGACGCCTGTACCGTCAGTCGGGTTCCCGGTTCCGGGACGCCGGCGCTGAGAGCACCCGGGCGCCGCGAGCGCGTCATGCCACGGCATGAGTTGCGCCCGGCTGCCGGGTCGATCGTGAGCCGATTCCGGGCGCCGTGCCCGCGGCCCCACCTACAACCCTTTTGCGCAACGGCTCCGAGGAGCCGGCTACGACGAACAGCGGCGCACGTTCGAGCTTCCTTGCGCCGAAGCGGGCGCGGCCAAACTCGTGACGCGCGCCCGCAAAACAGATAAACTGCGGATGACCGCCGAGCAGCCGCTGCTCTCCTGCCGGCGCGTCTCGAGCGGATGGCGCTGCGTCGTGTGCACGAGGCCGATGCCCTGGGTGACCGGCAGCAGCCGCCGGGAAACGCATCGCAGCGGCTATCCGTGCTCCTCTTGCCGGCGACAGTCGGGGCGTTGCCGGTACGCGCATTCGTCCCGGTGGCGGCTCCCACCACGCCGTCGCCATCGACTCGGTAGCCCATCGAGGGATCGGACTGCCGGGCTCTTGAGAACTGAGGAACGCGTATGCACCGCCACGACCCCGCGACCGATCGCGCACAGGTACGGACCGCACTGCTGCTCGCCGCCGGCCTGGGCAGCCGGCTGGCGCCGTTGACCGACGCGGCGCCGAAGTGCCTCGTCTCCGTGGGCGGGGTGCCGATCCTCGAGCGACTCGCCCGCGCCCTCGATAGTCACGGGTTCGAGCGCCTGGTCATCGTCACGGGCTACAAGGCCGACATGATACGCGACTACCTCGGCGAGAGCTTAGGCGGCATCGCCATCGAGTACATCGTCAGCCCGCTGTTCGAGACCACCAACAACATCTACTCGCTGTGGCTGGCACGACACCTGATCGACGAACCGTTCCTGCTGGTCGAGAGCGATCTCGTCTTCGACGAACATCTGCTGGCGCCGCTGCTGCAGCCCGGCCGGATCGCCGTCTCCAGGCAGCTGCCGTGGATGGGCGGCACCACGGTCACGCTCGACGGGGACGGCAACGTCAACGCCTTCTACCCGCAGCCCCCGGGCGTCTACGGCCAGCACTGCACCGACTCAGGCCACTTCATGGCGGTCAACATCTGCAGCCTCGCGCGCGACACCTGGGGCGCTGTCTGCGAGCGCCTCGACCAGCATGTGGCAGCCGGCCAGACCGGCTGCTTCTACGAGTCCGTGTTCGAGGAGATGGCCGGCGACGGCAGCATGGCCCCCGCGGCCGTGATCTTCCCCGCCGAACGTTGGTACGAGATCGACACGCCGGCCGATCTGGACGCGGCCGAGCTGGTGTTCCCAAGGCACCTGCACGCCGCAGAAGGGTCGGGGCGGCGGGCCCTCAGCGCTGGGGAGGCGGGGTGGGCCGGAGCGGCGGTGTGAGCCGGAGCGCCTCGCGGCCGCCGGCAGGTCCCAGGCCCATGCTCTCGTTCGCCCGGGACCTGCCCAATGTGTGCTCGCTGGCCGGGCTCCTCGCCGCGGTGCTCGGGCTCTACTTTGCGATCCGCGGCGTCTACCCGGCGGCCATGATGGCGCTGCTTTGGGCGGTCGTCTTCGACTGGAGCGACGGCCTCATCGCGCGACGCATGAAAGGACGCACGGCCGATCAGGGGGCTTTCGGCGCACAGCTCGACTCAACGATCGACATCGTCAGCTTCAGCGTCGCGCCCGCGCTGCTGCTCCTGAGCGTCGGGCGCTTCAGCCCCTGGTTCGTCCCCGGCGCCTTCGTGATCCTCGCTGCGGGGGTCATCCGGCTGAGTTACTTCAACGTCTTCGGGCTGCTCGACGAGTCGACCTACCGGGGGTTGGCGCTCGACAACAACGTCCTCGTCCTGGCGCTCCTCTTCGTCTTCGAGCCAGTCATCGGCATGACGATCTTCGCCATCGTCCTCTACGTCGCCTTGATGGTGCTGGCCGCCCTCAACGTGGCTCCGATCGAGACGCCCAAGCTCGGCGGGCGGTGGTACTACGCCGTCATCCTGTATGCGCTCGTGCTGAGCGGGGTCTACGGGTGGCAGCTGGCGTAGCCGACCGTCAGAGCAGCGAGAAGTACTTCTTGACCTCCCAGTCGGTGACCTGCTCGCGATACTCGTACCACTCGTTGAGCTTGTTGGTCACGAAACGCTCGAACACGTGCTCGCCGAGGGTGCGGCGCACGAGCTCGCTCTCCTGGGTCGCGGTGATCGCCTCGTAGAGGTTGTTGGGCAGCGCGCCCAGACCGATGGCATCACGCTGCTCGGCGTTCATCTTGTAGATGTTGGGCTCCACGCTCGGCGGCAGCTCGTACCCTTGCTCGATGCCCTCGAGGCCCGCGCTGAGCATGACGGCGAAGGCCAGATACGGGTTGGCGGCCGGGTCGGGGTTGCGCAGCTCGGCGCGCACCGTGCTCTCCTTGCCCTGCACGTAGAGCGGCACGCGGATGAGCGCCGTGCGGTTGCGGTGCGCCCAGCTGATGTACACCGGCGCCTCATAGCCGGGCACCAGTCGCTTGTAGCTGTTGACGTACTGGTTGACCACCGACGTGAACTCGCGCATGTGCCGGAGCTGCCCGGCGATGAAGCCCTTGGCGATGTCGCTGAGGTGATCGGGGTCGTCGGCGCTGAAGAAGGCGTTGTCGTCACCGCGGAACAGCGACTGGTGCACGTGCATGCCGCTGCCGTTCTCGCCGTGGAGCGGCTTGGGCATGAAGGTCGCGTGCACGCCGTTGTGGGCCGCGACCTCCTTGACGATGAGGCGCGTAATCATCACGCGGTCGGCCATGAGAAGGGCCTCGTCGTAGTGTGGGTCGATCTCGTGCTGAGACGGCGCCACCTCGTGATGCGAGGCCTCCATGGGGATGCCGACCTTGTCGAGGGCACGCATCGTCTGCTTGCGCAGGTCGTTGCCGAGGTCGGCGGGCAGCACGTCGAAGTACCCGCCGTTGTCGATGAGCTCGCGCTCCTCGGGGCTCTTGAAGTAGAAGTACTCGAGCTCCGGGCCCACGTAGAAATCGAGGCCCATCTTCTTGGCGCGTTCGAGCTGGCGACGCAGCACCCAGCGCGGATCGCCCTCGAAGGGCTTGAAGTTGCGGTCGAGGACGTCGCAGAACACGAACGCGGTGCGCTCGCTGCCCTGCGCCCACGGCAGCACGGTGAACGTGCTCCAGTCGGGCATGGCCACGATGTCCGACTCCTCGATCTCGGCGTACCCGCTGATCGAGGAGCCGTCGAAAGCCGCCCCGCTCTCGAGCACGTTGTGCAGCTGACGGTCGGGGATCTCGACCATCTTGAGGTTGCCGAGGATGTCCGTGAACCACAGCTGGATGTGCTTCACGTTCTCGTCCTTGACGAGCTTGGTGACCGTGGCCTGGTACTCTGTGCTCATCGTCATCCTTTCAGGCCGTGGGCGCACGCCGTGGCGCGCGCGAGGGTGGGGTGGGCGGCGACGAGGGGGTGGTGTTGCGCGGGGACGGGAGTCCCGGGAGACGGCGCCGGAGGCCGGACGCCGAGGCTGTGCGCGATGTGTGCTGCTTGAGGACGAAGGCGGAGTCGCCTGTGCTGATCATGCCGATCCCTCTCCTCAGAGGTGGATGTGATTGATGGCTTGAGAACGAGTATGTCTAGCCTGAGAGCCTCCTCTCGTCTGTACTCCGTGCACAAGTTAGGCTACTCTGTCCCAACTGTGAACGCAAACTTATACATCATGTCCAAACACTGCGACGGCTTGGCTGTAGTGTACCAAACGGCACGCACGTGAGGGGGGAGCACGCCGCCTGCGGCGTCGGCTTCGCGGCGGCGATCGACGGAGCGCCGCGGCGCGACGTCGTGGAGCTGGCGCTGACCTCCCTGGCGCGACTCGAGCACCGCGGCGGCCTGGGGGCCGGCGGCCAGGCCAGCGACGGCGCCGGTCTGCTGACCGCCATCCCCTGGGAACTGCTGCGGGCATGGCTGCACGAGCGTGGGCCGGAGGGGGCGAGCCTCGCGCGGGACCCGGCCGCCGTCGGTACGGCGGTCGGCATGGTCTTCCTGCCCGCCGACAAAGGGCGGCGGCGGCTCTGCCGCGATCTCGTGGAGAAGGCGCTGCGCGATGAAAGGATGACCGTCGCCGGGTGGCGTGAGGTGCCCGTGGACGAACGCGCGCTCGGTCAGGACGCGCCGACCGACGCCCCTCACGTCGAGCAGGTCGTCGCAAGCTCGCCGCTGCGCGGTGACGACCTCGAGAGGTCGTTGCTCCTGGCGCGGCGCAAGATCGGCAAGGCGCTCGCCGCGCAGCAGACCATCCGGCGCCTGGACGACCTCTACGTGTGCTCGCTCTCGTCGCGGACCATCGTCTACAAAGGCATGGTCACGTCGGCCGTGTTGCCCGAGTTCTACGCCGATCTACGCGACCCGTCGTACGCCTCCGCGTTCGCGATCTTCCACCGGCGCTTCAGCACCAACACGGTCCCCAAATGGAGCCTGGCGCAGCCCATGCGCCTGCTGGCCCACAACGGCGAGATCAACACCCTGGAGGGCAACCTCGAGTGGATGGCCGCCCGCGAGCCGGAGCTGGCTCACCCCCTGTGGGGAGAGCGCATCCGCGACCTGCTGCCCCCGGTGCACGCCGACAGCAGCGACTCGGGCGCCCTGGACAAGCTCCTGGAGCTGCTCGTGCGCTCCGGGCGGAGCCCGCTTGAGGCCGTCATGATGTGCATGCCGGAGGCCTACGAGAACCGCGCCGAACGGGGCGAGGACGCCGCGGTCGTCGATTTCTACGACTACTACAGCGGCGTGCTCGAAGCTTGGGACGGCCCCGCCCTCGTGGCCTTCAGCGATGGGTGCGTGGTCGGGGCCGCCGTCGACCGCAATGGCCTGCGCCCGGCGCGCTTCGCGCGCACCCGCGCAGGGCTCGTGCTCCTCGCCTCCGAGGCCGGAGCCGCCGGGCTGCCCGCCGAGGACGTGCTCGAGAGAGGCCGCCTGGGGCCCGGCGAGATGCTGGCCGTCGACCTCGAGGCGGGGGAGCTGCTGCGCAACGCGCGCATCAAACCCGAGGTCGCCGCAGAGCGGCCCTACGGCGCCTGGCTGAGCCGGCACCGCCGCGGCACGGCGCAGGCGCACACCGACGAGGCGTCGCGGACGTGCGCCGAGACGCTCGCGGTTCCGCCGGCCGGCGGCGCGACGGCGCTCCTGCGCCGCCAGACCGCCGCCGGCTTCACGGCCGAAGACGTCGACATGATCATCCTCCCCATGGCGCAGCGCGCCCGCGAGCCGCGCTTCTCGATGGGCAACGATGCGCCGCTGCCGATCCTCTCGAGCATGCCTCACACGCTCTACGACTACTTCGCCGAGCGCTTCGCGCAGGTCACCAACCCGCCCATCGACCCCCTGCGCGAACGGCTGGTGATGTCGCTGGCCATGCGCCTCGGCGCGCGCGGCGATCTCCTGACCTCGGGGCCCGGCCACGCGCGTCAGCTCGAGCTGCCTTCACCCATCCTCGACGAGGCCGGTCTGCGCTCGCTCTGCGCTTCCGACCTTCGCGTGGCGCAGGCGCCCACGATCTACGACGTGGCCAGTGGGCCGTGGGGCCTGCGCGAGGCCGTAGAGCGGCTGACCGCAGGCGCTGTGGCCGCGGTGCTTGACGGCGCGGAGATCCTCGTGCTCAGCGACCGGCCGTCCCCCCTGGCCCCCGAGACCAGTCACGTGCCACCGCTGCTGGCCGTCGGCGCGGTCCACCGGCGCCTGCTTCGCGAGGGCCTCAGGTGCCGCGCCTCGCTGGTCGTCGACGCGGCGCAGTGCTGGAGCGTGCACCACTTCGCCTGTCTCATCGGCTACGGGGCGTCCGCCGTGTCGCCACACCTGGCCTTCCAGACCGTGCGCCAGCTGAGCGCCGAGGGGCGGCTGAGCGGCACGCCCGACGGCGCTCCCCTGAGCGTCGCGGACGCCGAGCGCAACTACCGCCTCTCGGCCGAGCGCGGGCTCTTCAAGATCCTCTCCAAGATGGGCATCTCGCGCCTCTCGAGCTACCACGGCGCGCAGCTCTTCGAGGCCATCGGCGTCGGCCCGGACCTGCTGGAGCTGGCGTTCCTCGGCACGCCCTCGCGGATCGGCGGTCTGAGCGTGGAAGAGCTGGCGCAGGAGACGGTGTGGATCCATCAGCAGGCGTTCCCGGAGCTCACCGTCGACCAGCTGCGCAACTTCGGCTTCCTGCGCTTTCGGCGCGGCGGCGAGTACCACCTCAACAACCCGGAAGTGGCGAAGACGCTCAGGCGCGCGTGCGTCGACGGGCGCGCCGATCTCTACGCGCGGTTCTGCGAGCTGCTCTCCAGCCGGCCGTGCACCGTGCTGCGCGACCTCGTGCTGCCCCACAGCGACCGCGCGCCGGTGCCCCTCGACGACGTGGAGCCCGCGGACGCCATCTTGCGGCGTTTCTGCACCGGCGGGATGTCGCTGGGCGCCCTGTCGCCGGAGGCTCACGAGGTGCTGGCCATCGCCATGAACCGCATCGGCGGCAAGTCCAACTCGGGGGAGGGCGGCGAAGACCCCGCCCGCGCCGTCCCGCTGGACCATGTCGGCGCGGGCGGGGTGTCCGGCCGCTACCCCGGCCTGCGCGGTCTGCGGCCCGGAGACGTCGCCGCCTCGCGCATCAAGCAGGTCGCCTCCGGCCGCTTCGGGGTCACGCCTGCGTACCTCGCCGCGGCCGAGCAGCTCGAGATCAAGATCGCCCAGGGCGCCAAGCCCGGCGAGGGCGGCGAGCTGCCCGGGGAGAAGGTGACGGGCGCCATCGCCGAGCTCCGCCACGTCCAGCCCGGGCGCACTCTGATCTCGCCGCCGCCGCACCACGACATCTACTCGATCGAGGACCTCGCGCAGCTGGTCTTCGACCTGCGGCAGGTCAACCCGACCGCGAGCATCGCCGTCAAGCTCGTCTCGGGATGGGGCGTCGGGACCATCGCCGCCGGCGTCGCCAAAGCGGACGCCGACGTGATCACCGTCTCGGGACACGGCGGCGGCACGGCCGCCGCCTCGCTCAACTCGATCAAACACGCCGGGATCCCCTGGGAGCTCGGCCTCGCGGACGCGCATCGGACGCTCGCCGCCAGCGACCTGCGCGAGCGCGTGCGCCTGCGCGTGGACGGCGACCTGCGCACCGGTCGCGACGTCGTGCTGGCGGCGCTGCTGGGCGCCGAGGAGTACGCCTTCGGCACCGCCGCGCTGATCGCCGAGGGCTGCGTCATGGCGAGGGTGTGCCACACCGACCGGTGCCCGGTGGGCATTGCGACGCAGCGAGAGGAGCTGCGGGCGCGCTTCGCCGGCGAGCCCCAGCACATCGTCAACTACTTCACGTTCGTCGCCGAGGAGGTCCGCGCGCACCTTGCCAGGCTGGGCTACCGGACGCTGGCGGACGTCGTCGGCCGCGCCGACCTTCTGCAGAGCGCGGAGGTCGAGCTGCCCAAGACCACCGGCATCGACGCGACCTGGATGCGCACGCCCGCCCCGCGGCGCGACGACGGGGGCCGGCACCGCCACGCGAGCCCCGTCGCGTCGGCGCCGGGGCTCGACGAGCGGCTGCTCGCCGACCCCGAGGTGGCCGCCGCCATCGCAGAGCACGGCGAGGTCACGCGCCGCGCCGCGGTCGCGAACCGCGACCGCGCCCTCGGCGCCCGCCTCGCCGGCGCCATCGCCAGGGCTCACGAGCGCGAACCGTTTCGCGGGAGCATCAGGCTGGAGCTTAGCGGCGCCGCGGGCCAGAGTCTCGGCGCCTTCATCTCCGCCGGCGTGACGATCGATCTCTGCGGGGAGGCCAACGACTACGTAGGCAAGGGCATGGCCGGCGGCACCATCGTCCTCCGGCCCCCGCCGACCGGGCTCGGGGACGCGCGCCACGTGATCGCCGGCAACACCTGCCTCTACGGCGCCACCGGCGGGAGCCTCTTCGCCGACGGCCGCGTCGGCGAGCGCTTCGCCGTGCGCAATTCCGGCGCCCGAGCCGTCGTCGCCGGCACCGGCGACCACTGCTGTGAGTACATGACCGGCGGGGCCATCGTGGTGCTCGGTGAGGTCGGTCGCAACGCCTGCGCCGGCATGACCGGAGGCACGGCGTACCTGCTGGGCACGGGGCATGTGGCCGCGTCGCTCAACGCGGACACCGTGGCCACCGAGACGATCACCGCGGGCGAGGACGAGGAGCTGCTGGGGCTGCTCCGCGCCCACAGTGCCCTCACCGGCAGCGCCGGCGCACAGGCCATTCTCTCCGGGCGGTCACCGCTGTCGAGGCGCTTCGTCAAGGTGCAAGCCCTCGGCGTCTGACGGCCGCGGCACCCGGATCGACCGCTTTGTGACATCCCGCACAAGGATTGCGGTGGGATTGTCCGTCCTGTACATTGTTTTGGACGCTTGAAGGGCGCGGAACGGGGCCATCCGCCGCGCCCGCTGCGTATGACCTGCACCATTCACTTGACAAGGAGCGCTCGATGGAAGAGCTGACCCTCGCGGTGCCGGGCATGTGGGCCGATCACCATGTGCTCGCCGTGCGCGACCTCCTCAGGGAAGACGACGCCGTGGCGTCCACGACGGCGAGCGCCCTCGAGCGCGTCGTCCGCGTCGAGTACGACGCTTCGCGCACTGACCCGCAACGCATCACCGCCCGGCTCGCCGAGGGCGGGTATGCGTGTGGCGAACCCGAGCAAGCAGAGGGTCCTCCGACCGACAAACCCGCCTGGTTGACGGCGGGGGTGCGCGTCACCACCACCAACGCCGTCGACCTGGCCATGTCGGGCGACCACCGCAAGTACTGAGACCTTGCCGCCGCGCTCGCGCCGGCCCCAGGAGATGACCAATGGATGACGTGAAGAAGGACGGCGCCGCACCGGCCGCCGCCAAGAGCATCGACCCGGCGGCGCTCGAGATGCTGGCGCACGCCGACGAGTGTGGCATCGAGACGGCCTTCAGCCGCGCCGACCACATGAAGCCCTGTCCCATCGGCGAGAGCGGCGCCTGCTGCCGTATCTGCTCCATGGGCCCCTGCCGCTTGGTCGGCAAGGACGCCGAGGAGAAGACCGGCATCTGTGGCGCCGACATG
>Ga0315281_10001317_pt1 | contig 36441 bp, 30 predicted proteins | sample YL17G07_0_MG_FD_204540 | JGI IMG/M metagenome (GOLD analysis project Ga0315281, IMG submission 204540) | Sediment microbial communities from Yellowstone Lake, YNP, Wyoming, USA - YL17G07_0 | ecosystem: Environmental > Aquatic > Freshwater > Lake > Sediment | place: USA: Wyoming | collected...
TGTCGCTGTCGGGTACCACCATTTCCTGACAGGAGAATATCTGTGCCTCAATCCCTGATTTCACCAGAAGGTTGGCATGCTCGATCGCCATGCTGGTCGGCGGATGGAACCGATTTCCCAGATACGATGTGATGATGGCGACCCTGCCCAGCTGTTTGGGCAGCCGTATTCCGAGGACGGGAAGCATTTGCGTCGCCAGATTCTGGATAAGGAATGCTGCCAGTTCATTCAGCGTCGAGTCCAGCAACATGTCGACAAACTCCTTATTCGTGGAGGCCGTCAGCATGCACTGGGCATGCGCAAAATGAAAAAAGGCGGACAACCGGTCGGAATTGACCGGTTTGAGAGTCATCAACAGGCGTGCTGCTTCCCCTGTGTACTTGCGCTCACCCGTCGTGGCGGCAAGAAAATGGGCAAGAAAGAAGCCGGCGATGCCCGAGGTGGGAACATGACGTCGCAGTCTCGCCAAGACTCGTTCGCGCACGATCGGGTCATTGAAGACCGCTAGACGCCTTCCCAGGTTTCGCCAGTTATGCTGCGCCGCAGGATCGGCAAGCGTGCGATCCACGGCATCCTGCAGCAGCGCAATGTCCGCATGAGATGGACTCATGATTGTGCAAATAATCTAACTGGGCAGTAGTGTGCCCGGTTCAGCCACGGCTTGGGCAAACGGCAGCGTCCATGATGTCATGCGGCCTGATCAATGGATAATCGTTCATGTTCTTCCGAACACCAGGTCCCAGACCTCATGGCCGAGCCGCAGGCCGCGCGCCTCGAACTTGGTTTCCGGCCGCGTGGCAGGGCGTTCCGCGAACCGCTCGACGGTATTTCTCAGCGCGGACTCGGCCGACAACACTTCCAGCATTTGCATGGCGTAGTCTTCCCAGTCGGTCGCCAAGTGCAGGTAGGCGCCTTGGTTCATGCGCGAGGCGAGCAACGCGACAAGCGGCGCCTGGATGAGGCGCCGCTTGTGGTGGCGTTTCTTGGGCCAGGGATCGGGAAAGAAGACGTGCGCGCCGTCCAGCGTTTGCGGCGCAATCATGTGCTGCAGGACCTCGACGGCATCGTGCTGGATGAGGCGAACATTGGACAGGCCGAGCTCGGCGATCCGCTTCAGCAGCGCGCCCACGCCGGGCGTGTGGACCTCGATGCCCAGGTAGTCGTTTTCGGGATGCGCCTGGGCGATGGCCGCCGTGGTCTCGCCCATGCCGAAGCCGATCTCGATGATTTTCGGGGCGGCGCGGCCGAACAGGTGGTCCAGATCGAGCGGCGCGTTCCCGTTCTGAAATGGGACGCCGAACCGGGGGAGCAACGCATCGACCGCGCGCCGCTGTGCATCGGAGACGCGCCCCTGGCGCAGCACGAAGCTGCGGATAGCGCGGCGCGGCTCGTCCCGGTCCTGCGGCTCGTTCAAGAGGGGGGTGGCTCGCCGCTCAGGCGGACTTTGGCGAGATCAAGCCGGTCGCCGGCGAGCTCGGGGCGGCCGAATACAGCTTCTTGGGCATGCGTCCGGCGAGATAGGCTTCGCGTCCGGCCTCGACGGCCTTTCTCATCGCCTGCGCCATGAGCACCGGGTTTTGCGCCTTGGCGATGGCGGTGTTCATGAGTACGCCGTGGCAGCCCAGTTCCATGGCGATGGCGGCGTCGGAGGCCGTGCCTACGCCCGCGTCGACGAACACGGGAACGCGCGCCTCGGCGAGGATGAGCTGCAGATTCCAGGGATTGAGGATGCCCATCCCTGAGCCGATCAGCGAGGCGAGCGGCATCACCGCGCAGCAGCCGATTTCCTCCAGGCGCTTGGCGATGATGGGATCGTCGCTGGTATAGACCATGACCTTGAACCCGTCGTGCACGAGCGTCTCGGCGGCGGCCAGCGTCTCCATCACGTTCGGGAACAGGGTGTTCGGGTCGCCCAGCACCTCGAGTTTGACCAGATCGTGGCCATCCAGCAGCTCCCGCGCAAGGCGCAGCGTGCGCACAGCGTCGTCGGCCGTATAGCATCCGGCCGTATTGGGCAGATAGGTGTACCTGGAGGGCGGCACCGCATCCAGCAGCGAGGGCTCATTCGCGTTCTGGCCGATGTTGGTGCGCCGGATCGCCACAGTGACGATCTCCGCGCCGCTCGCCTCGACAGCACGCCGGGTTTCGTCGAAGTCCCGGTACTTGCCGGTGCCGATCAGCAGGCGTGAGGAATAGGTCCGTCCGGCAATGACAAGGGGATCTGCGGTTGCAGCAGCCCGCGCTGTTGCGTTCATCGCTGTTGCGTTCATCACTGGTGCGTTCATGCTCAACCCCCTCCGACTGCCACCACGATCTCCAGGGTATCGCCGTCGGCGAGCCGTGTCTCGCCGTAGCGGCTGCGCGGAACGATTTCGCCGTTCTTTTCAACCGCGACCCGCTTGTCGGCGAGTTCCAGTTCACCGAGCAGGCGCTCGATGTTCGCGCCGGGTTCGAGCTGGCGCATCTGTCCGTTGACGGAGAGTTGGATCACGTGGAAAGGAATCCAGAAATTTACGCGATAATTTTAGCATGCTGGTTCCCCCGCACGGTCGCCGGCATGGGCCGCTTCCCATGCGAGGATCGCCTGCTTGCGCAGCCCGCCCCAGCGGTAACCGGTGACATCACCAACCGACCGAAGCACGCGGTGGCAGGGTATGAGCATGGCAATCGGGTTACGACCGGTCGCGCTGCCCACCGCTCGTGCCGCGCCGGGATGACCGATGGCACGCGCGAGCGCGGAATAGGTGGTCACCGATCCCTCCGGCACGGCGAGCAGGGCCTCCCACACCTTGATCTGGAAGTTGGTGCCGTGCAGGTGCAGCCGAATCGGGCCATGACCATTGCCATGCGCAAGTCCCGTGAACGCCTGGCTCGCAAGCGTGCCGGTCCGATCCGGGTCGCGAACCCACCGCGCCTTGGGCCATTCGCGGGCGAGGGCATCGAGCTCTTCCGCGCGGCCTGCAGGGCCGACCCGGCCGACAAAGCGCAGGGCACAGATGCCGCGCGGGGTCGAAGCGAGCAGACACTCGCCGAAGGGGCTCGGGTGAAAGCCGTAACGGATGTCGAGCCCCTCCCCGCCGCGGCGGACCTCGCCCGGGGTCACCGCCTCGCATTCGACGAGCAGCTCGTGCAGGCGTCCCGACCCGGAAAGACCCGAGGCGAGTGCCGCCTGGAGCACGTTGGCAGACTCTCGCAGCCGCCGCTTGGCGTCTTCCTTGGTGAGGAACTGCAGGAATCGCTTTGGCGATATCCCGGCCCAGCGCCCGAACAGGCGCTGGAAGTGGTATTCGGAAAGGTGCACGCTTGCAGCGATCTCGGCCAGTTCGGGCTGGCGGTCCCGATTCGCTTCGACGAAGCGGATGGCACGCTCGACCCGCGCGTAGTCGCGGGACTGCTGCTTCAGCCTCTCAAGGGGGGGTAGCGGGGAATTCATGGGGCGAGTCTAGTGCCGGACGGCGCTCCGGGCCACCCGTTTCTTGCGCTTCGCTGACGCCGGCCGGCCCGTTGCCCGTGCGGGGCAAACGCGCGTGCAAATGCGGTTGGCCTGCGGGGCAAAGCATCGTAGAATCAGCGCCGCGCGCAGGTATGGATCAGGGTACGGAGCTATGCGCGTGATTGCCCCGAGCCCGTACATACGGAGAACACCATGAAGTTTCGCTTTCCCGTCGTCATTATCGACGAGGATTTCCGGTCGGAAAACGTGAGCGGTTCGGGCATACGCGCACTCGCCAAGGCCATGGAGGATGAGGGCATGGAGGTGCTCGGCGCCACCAGCTACGGCGACCTGTCGCAGTTCGCGCAGCAGCAGAGCCGCGCCTCCGCGTTCATCCTGTCGATCGACGACGAGGAATTCACGCCTGGCCCCGAACTCGATCCGGCGATCGTGAACCTGCGCGCCTTCATCAAGGAGATCCGTTTCAAGAACGCGGAGATTCCGATTTACCTGTACGGCGAGACGCGCACCTCGCACCACATTCCGAACGACATCCTGCGCGAGCTGCACGGTTTCATCCACATGTTCGAGGAAACGCCGGAGTTTCTCGCGCGCCACATCATCCGTGAAGCCAAGTCCTACCTCGACTCGCTCGCGCCGCCGTTCTTCCGCGCGCTGGTGCACTACGCGCAGGACGGCTCGTACTCCTGGCATTGCCCGGGGCACTCCGGCGGCGTGGCGTTCCTGAAGTCGCCGATCGGCCAGATGTTCCACCAGTTCTTCGGCGAGAACATGCTGCGCGCGGACGTCTGCAATGCGGTGGAGGAACTCGGCCAGCTGCTCGACCACACCGGGCCGGTGGCGGCCTCGGAGCGCAATGCCGCGCGCATCTTCAATGCCGATCACTGCTTTTTCGTCACCAACGGCACCAGCACCAGCAACAAGATCGTGTGGCACGCCGGCGTGGCGCCGGACGATATCGTGGTGGTGGACCGAAACTGCCATGTGTCGATCCTGCACGCGATCACCATGACCGGCGCCATTCCCGTGTTCCTTACGCCCAAGCGCAATCACCTGGGCATCATCGGGCCGATTCCGCTGGAGGAGTTCCGGCCGGAAAACATACAGAAAAAAATAGAGGCGAATCCATTCGCGAGGAAGGCGAAAAACAAGAAGCCGCGCATCCTGACCATTACCCAGAGCACCTACGACGGCGTGATCTACAACGTGGAGATGCTCAAGGAAACCCTTAATTCGTCGATCGACATGCTGCATTTCGACGAGGCGTGGCTGCCGCACGCGGCATTCCACGATTACTACAAGAACATGCACGCGATCGGCCGCGACCGGCCGCGGCCGAAGGACGCGATGATTTTCGCGACGCACTCCACGCACAAGCTGCTGGCCGGCATATCGCAGGCTTCGCAGATTCTGGTGCAGGAGAGCGAAACCAACAAGCTCGACCGCCACATTTTCAACGAAGCCTACCTGATGCACACCTCGACCTCGCCGCAGTACGCGATCATCGCCTCGTGCGACGTCGCGGCGGCGATGATGGAGCCCCCGGGGGGAACGGCGCTCGTGGAGGAGTCCATCGCCGAGGCGCTGGACTTTCGACGCGCCATGCGAAAAGTCGATGACGAATGGGGCAAGGACTGGTGGTTCAAGGTCTGGGGCCCGGAGAGGCTGTCCGAGGACGGGATCGGCTCGCGCGAGCAGTGGATGCTCAAGGCGAACGAGAAGTGGCACGGTTTCGGCGAACTCGCTCCGGGCTTCAACATGCTCGACCCGATCAAGGCCACTGTCGTCACGCCGGGGCTGGACGTTTCCGGCAAGTTTGCCAAGACCGGCATTCCCGCCGCGATCGTCACCAAGTTCCTAGCCGAGCATGGCGTCATCGTCGAGAAGACCGGGCTGTACTCGTTCTTCATCATGTTCACGATCGGAATCACCAAGGGACGCTGGAACACGCTGGTGACCGCGCTGCAGCAATTCAAGGACGACTACGACAAGAACCAGCCGATGTGGCGCATCCTGCCCGAGTTCTGCGCCAAGTACCTGCGCTACGAACGCGTGGGACTGCGCGACCTGTGCCAGCAGATCCACGACATGTACAAGGCGAACGACGTGGCCCGGGTGACGACCGAAATGTATCTGTCGGACATGGAGCCGGCGATGAAGCCCTCCGACGCCTATGCGAAAATGGCTCACCGCGAGATTGATCGCGTCGAGATCGACCAGCTGGAGGGGCGGATCACCTGCGTGCTGCTCACGCCCTATCCGCCCGGGATTCCGCTGCTGATTCCGGGCGAGCGTTTCAACCGGACGATCGTGCAGTACCTGCAGTTTGCGCGCACCTTCAACGAAAAGTTCCCCGGTTTCGAAACCGACATCCACGGCCTGGTGGAAGAGGAAGCCGACGGGCGGGCGCGCTACTACGTGGACTGCGTGCGGCAGGCCTGAGGTCAGGGCGGCGGGGTCGCCGGGCGGTCGGGCAGAAGCGGCGCCGGCCGGCGCCCATCCAGCTTGTGGAGAATTCCCAGGATGGGGTGGCGAAGCAGCATGCGCGGCCCTGCCCAGCGCATCACGACCTTGACCTTCTCGCGCATCTCCGCGTTGTAGCAGTGGACCACGCAGTTGGTGCAGGTGGGTTTTGCGTCGCCGAACACGCAGCGCTCCAGCCGGCGCGTCGCGTAGTCGAGCAGGGCGGCGCAATCGCTGCAAAGCGGCGCCCGGTTCTCATGGTGGTGCCTGCGGCAATACAGGCGCAGCATCGCATCGATGGTCTTCAACTCGCGCGCGCGGCGCACGAAGCGCTTGTCGGTTGTGAATTCGATGGTGGCGTGAGACATGGCACAGTCACGGTATCTTGGGGCTGCTTCAGTCGCCCTGAAACAGCCTCCCGGCACAGGGTCAACGATACCGCGATCCACCCCCCGTGCTGCTTTGATGTGCATCAAGGGTTAGAGTCACCAAAGGTCTGGTACCGGCATGGCACCGGGATTACTGGACAACGGAAATCTGTTTTAGAATCCGCAACTCAAGCGGGTGTAGTTCAATGGTAGAACGAAAGCTTCCCAAGCTTTAGACGAGGGTTCGATCCCCTTCACCCGCTCCAGATATCTTTTCGTGCCAGCCCATTCAGGCAAGAAGGATAATGTGAAGCGCAAGCCCGCGATATCAACGTGGATTGCAGGGTTTCGGCCGCGATAGCACTTTCGCGCGAGGAGGGTAAGAGTGATCGACAAGACCGTGGCGAACTGCAAAGAAGCGGTGACGAGCGTGTTCGATGGGGCCACCATCATGATCGGTGGGTTCGGCGGCCCCGGGTTTCCCGCCCGATTGCTCGAAGCGCTCCGGGAGCACGGTGCGACCAATCTCGTTGCGATCCATAACGGTGGCGGCAACGACGACTATGCTTTGGGCGGATTGATCCTGGACGGGCGGATTCGAAAGCTGGTCGCGTCCTTCCCGATCAACCAAGGGGCTGGGGCGTTCCGGGACCGCTATCTGAAGGGCGAGATAGAACTGGAACTGACTCCGCAAGGCACCCTGGTTGAGCGGATTCGGGCGGCGGGCGCAGGTTTGGGCGGCTTCTATACCCCGACTGCCGTGGGCACGGAACTCGCGGCCGGCAAGGAAATCCGCAACATTGACGGTCGGGATTACGTGTTCGAAACACCGTTGCGTGCCGACTTCGCCTTCATCAAGGCTCACCGGGGCGATCGCCTTGGCAATCTGAATTACCGGATGGCCATGCGCAACTTCAACATGATCATGGCCACTGCGGCCAAAGTCGTGATCGCGGAGGTGGACCAGCTCGTCCCCGTCGGCGCGCTCTCCCACGAAGAGATCCATACGCCTGGAATTTTTGTCGACCATGTAGTTCAGGTCGAGCGCCACCCCAGGGTTTTTGAACGGACCCAAGGAGGGAGATCACCATGACACTCACGCGCGAGGGCATCGCCTACCGTGTGGCCCGCGACCTGACTGAAGGCAGCTACGTCAACCTTGGGGTCGGCATCCCGTCTCTGGTGCCCGCCTATCTGCCCTCGGACAGGGAAATCTTCATTCACAACGAGAACGGCGTGCTGGGTGTAGGGCCGTTAGCCGCGCCCGGAGCCGAGGATCCCGACCTTGTCAGCGCAAACAAGGAATTCATAACGATGCTCCCTGGCGCCAGTGTGTTCGATCACGCAATGTCCTTCAGCATGATTCGGGGCGGCCACCTCACTCATGCGGTGATGGGAGCCATGGAAGTCGCGGCGAACGGGGACATGGCCAATTGGCGCATGCCGGGCCAAAAGGTGCCCGGCGTGGGCGGTGCAATGGACCTTGCTTTCGGCGTCCAAAACGTCTGGATCGCCATGACCCATGTCACCAACAGGGGTGAAACAAAAATCCTGACCAGATGTAGCTGCCCGTTGACAGCCCCCCGATGCGTGCGGCGCATCTTCACCGATATCGCGGTGATCGATGTCGAGCCGGACGGGTTGGTGCTACGCGAAGTGGCGCGAGGGATGGATCCCGCTGCGGTGCAGGCGCAGACCGGCGCTCCACTGCGCGTTGCGGGTGATTGCCGGGAGATGGACGTACCGGCTGCTTTCAATGGTGTCCAACTGGTGAATTGAACGGCGATCGCACGTGAGCGGGCTCTCCATGGATGTGCGTTTCATCGACACGACATTTCGCGACGGATCGCAGAGTCTGTGGGCCCTGGGCCTGCGCGCCGGCATGATGGAGGCGGTGGCGGAGTCGATGGATCAGGCCGGATTCGAGGCCATCGAGGTCCCGGTCACCGGCATCTTCGTAAAGAAGTTCGTCCGTGACCTGAAGGAGGACCCCTGGGAAATGTCGCGGATGGTCGCCCGGAAAATGCCCAACACGGTCAAGACCTGCATAGGCGGCGACTTTTTTCACCCGTTCGAAGCGTCGCCGCCGCGGGCGATCGTCGAGCTCTTTTTTGCGCGTCTGGTCGAGACCGGTGCACTGAACCGCATCATGCTGGTCGCAAATACAACCGGCCAGATCAAGCGTGCGTTCCCGTGGATCATTCCGGCGTTCAGGAAGCTGGGCGTGCAGATTTGCCTCGGGCTCTCGTACACCATTTCTCCCCGCCATACCGACGAGCACTACGCGCAAAAGACACGCGAGATCGTCCCTTTCATGCCCGACATGATTTATCTCAAGGATCAGGGCGGGCTGCTGACCGTGGATCGCCTGCGAACCCTGCTTCCGGTCATCATGCAGAATGCGAACGGGATTCCCGTGCAGCTGCACTCGCACTGCACGACGGGGCTGGCCCCGCTGGTGTACCTGGAGGCGTTGCAGTTGGGAGTGCGCACGCTGCACTGTGCCATACCCCCGCTCGCGAGCGGCTCCTCACAGCCCTCGATGTTCAACGTGGCCGCGAATGCCCGGATCATGGGATATTCAACCGGGGTCGATGAAAGGATACTCCGCTCGGTCTCGGAGCGGCTCGTGGCGATTGCGAAGCAGGAAAAGCTGCCGATCGGCGCGCCTCTGGAATACGACTACGCGCAATACATTCATCAGGTGCCCGGCGGCGTGATCTCGAATCTCAAGCACCAGCTGGCCGAGATGCACATCCTGCACCGGTTGGACGAAGTGCTCGAAGAAACCGTGCAGGTTCGCAAGGACCTGGGCTATCCGATCATGATCACCCCGCATTCCCAGTTCGTGGTCACCCAGTCCACCCTCAATGTCGCCATGGGAGAGCGATACAAACACGTCATCGACGAGGTGATCCTGTTCGCACTCGGGGTCTACGGCGAGGATTCCGGCTACATCTGGATGGACCGAAACCTGAAGGACAAGCTGCTCGGCATGCCCAGGGCCAAAGAGCTGGCCGCACGTCAACAACGGGACATCACGCTCGATGAGATCCGGGAAAAGCTGGGCGGGCCCGGGGTCTCGGATGAGGAGTTCCTGCTGCGCTACATCATGAAAGGTGAAGAAGAGATCAGGGCCATGCGCGCCGCCGGCCCGCCCAGGCAGTATTTCAACACCGCCATGCCCTTGTTGACCCTGATTCAGGAACTCGGCAAGCACAGGCAGGTGCGTTATATACAGGTCCAGCGGGGCAGCGATTCGCTGGTGATTCAAGACCAATGATCAGCCCCGACCTGCAGACTGTCAGGTCACGGACGAGAGGAAAATAACGTGAGCAAACTCTTCGATACGCTGAGCGATGATGAAGTCCGGCAGATTACCCTCCTCGTCGAAACGCTGGATCGGTCGACGTTCGATTTTCTGCAGGTGGATATCGGCAATCTGAAGGTGACCATCGGCAAGGGCAACCCGCCGCAGGCCCTGACCGTGAGCACCATAGGCGGCGCAGGTCCAAGCGGCGCAGCACCCGGCGTGCCGGCCGCCGTGCCGGCGGCCGCTGTCCCCGAGGCTGTGCTCGCTTCTGCCCCCGCGGTCGGCGCACCCGCTGCGCCGGCGCAGGCCGCCATGAACGAGGCTCCCGTGCCGGACGGCACCGTGACGATCGTGGCTCCTCTGATGGGGCGGTTCTATGCGAAGCCTGAACCCGGTGCTGCCCCGTTCGTGTCGGTGGGCGCCGAGGTGAACGCGGATACGACCGTCGGGCTGATCGAGGTCATGAAAGTATTCACCGCCATTCGGGCGGGCGTGAGTGGTGTCGTTACCGAGATCTGCGTGCAGGACGCCGAGTTTATTGACTACGGGCGCATACTTTTCCGGGTCCGGCCCGCGCCGGCTGCTTCGGCCCCGGGCCCCGCCGGCGCGAAGGGTTCCCGCCGCGGGGTTCGCAGTTGAACCTGTCCCGCGTTCTGATCGCGAATCGCGGTGAAATCGCCGTCCGCATCATCCGCGCCTGCCAGGGGCTCGGAATTGAGACCGTACTCGCCGCTTCGGAAGCCGATCGGGACAGCTTGCCCGCGCGGATTGCGGACCGTACCGTCTGCATCGGCCCGGCCAACACCACCGACAGCTATCTGAACGTCAAAGCCATCGTTGCCGCCGCGCTGGGCACCGGATCGGATGCACTACACCCGGGCTACGGTTTTCTGGCGGAGTCCCCGGAATTGGCGGAAGCGTGTGCCGCGCAGGGGATTACGTTTGTGGGGCCGCGACCCGAACAGATTCGGCAGATGGGCAACAAGCTGCAGGCGCGCTCGCTCGCTCGCCAGTACGGACTGCCCATCCTTCCGGGGTCCGAGAAGGTCCATTCCTATGCAGAGGCCGCGAAGATTGCGGAGCGCATCGGTCTTCCGGTCATGATGAAGGCGGCCGCGGGTGGCGGCGGCCGCGGCATGAAGATCGTCACGGATTACGGAGATATGCAGCAGATGTTCGGGTCCGCTTCCGCCGAGGCCCGTGCGGCGTTCGGGGACGATACCCTCTACCTCGAGCGATTTATCCCGAATGCCCGGCACATCGAGGTGCAGGTCCTCGGCGACCGCTTCGGGAATGTGATCCATCTGGGCGAGCGCGACTGCTCGCTGCAGCGCCGGCATCAGAAACTGGTGGAAGAGTCGCCGGCACCGGCCATCACCGAAGCGCTCCGTGCACAGATCCGGCAGGCGGGCGTGACCCTGGCCCGGAACATCCGCTACGAGAACGCAGGTACGGTCGAGTTCATTGTCGATCAGGACACCGAAACGTTCTACTTTCTGGAGATGAACACGCGCATCCAGGTGGAGCATCCGGTGAGCGAGATGATCACGGGAATCGACCTGGTGCAGGAGCAGTTCCGCGTCGCCCGGGGAGAATCGCTGCGCTACTCACAGGCCGATGTCAATTTCCGCGGCCATGCCATCGAATGCCGCATCAACGCGGAACTGCCGGCCGAGGGATTCCGGCCGAGTCCGGGCCGGATCGAGGAGTGGCATCCGCCGGAGGGGCCGAACATCCGGCTGGACACCCACTGCTATGCCGGTTACACCGTACCCATGTACTACGACTCCATGCTGGCCAAGCTCATCGTCTACGGTTCCGACCGGGCTGAAGCGCTGGAACGGATGCGACGGGCGCTGGAGCAGTTCTCGGTCTCCGGCGTCGGTACGACCCTGACATTCCTGCACTTCGTGATGGGCCACCCGGACTTTGCGGCCGGCAGCGTCAACACGAACCTGGTTGAAAAACTGATCCAGGAAATGGCGGCCAGCAATGTCGTCTTGGCCTGACCTGCGACACGCCGCGCGAGTTGCACCACGGTAATCAGCCCGCACGCCTGAGACAGACAATGCACGTCGCGCGGATTGCCCGGGCGAGAGACCGCAGCATACTCCCAGGTACGCTGCCGTATGCGGCGTTTCCAGAGGGCCCGCCGTCACCCCATTGACCTGGTGGTCATGGTCGAGCGGCCATCACGAAGCGATGAAGCAGCGGGTAAGGATGGATGAGCTGTTTGCCGCTCCGCCCTCAGGCGCCGGAGGGGAACAGTTGTTCGAGTTTCCATCGCGTCCCGCGCTCGGAATCGAGTGCACCGTTAGTCTCATCGCCGGCCTATGCCGACGTTCGGGCACGCCGCCGCTGGAGTCCGGTGACGAGGACCGTCACCACCGTGAGCAGCGCCACAACGCCGGTCACCCAGAAAAGATTCCGCGGAGCTGAGTGGTCAAGGAGCCAGCCGTAAAGGATAGGCGCGACGACCCCGCCGACGTTGAAGCCGGTCGATACGAAACCGAAGACCTTGCCCATTTGCCCGGGCGGCGTGATCGCGCGGATCATCATGTCACGCGCGGGCGTGACAAACCCGCTGCAGAAGCCGGCCACCGCGAACAACAGGCCGATAACGAGCAGGGGCAGATCGAACGCCGCGATCGCGAAGGCGAAAGCTCCGGTGCCGACGAAGCACCCGGTGGCGATAAGGTCGTGTCGCGAGCTCCGGTCGGCCGCGAATCCACCCGCCAGCACCCCGACCGGTGAGGCGAAGAGGTATGCTGAGAGCACGACCGTCGCAGTGCCGAGCGGCGTCTGGTATAGCTCGTGCAGCGCTGAAACGCCGAAGGTGGTAAAGCCACGGCCGGTGATCGAGATCCCGACGAAAAACAGCAGCCCCATCAGCACCGGCACGCTGAGCAGCAGCGCCAGGCCGGTGCGAAGTTGCGGCCCACTGGCCTGCGCTGCGGGATGCGTGTGCGATGTGTCGTGGAGGATTCCAGAGTTCATCCACATGAGCGCGGCGACGATCGCGCCGCACGTGCCGCACACGAACATCGCCGCACGCCAGTCGAGGAAGGCCGAGAGAAACAGTATCGTCGCCGGCGCGAGCGCGTCCCCGAGGACGCCGGCGAAGGTATGCATGGAGAAGGCGCGCGCGATGCGACTCTTGTCCACGGATGCATTTAGGATCGCATAGTCGGCGGGGTGGTAGACGGCATTGGCCAGGCCGACTGCGACCATCAACGCGACCAGCGCGCCGTAGGTGGGGAACACTCCAATGAGCGCGATCGCCACCGACTCGAGAAAGATGCCTGCAATCAGAATCGCGCGCGCGCTGTAACGATCAACGAGAAAGCCGACGGGAACCTGCGTGACGCCGGTCGTGATGCTGCAGGCGGCGATCGTAAGCCCGAGCTCGATGAAGCCGACGCGGTAGACATCGCGCAGGAGCGGGAAAATCGGCGGCAGCAGCAGCAGGTAGAAATGGCTGAAGAAGTGGCCCGTGCAGATGAGCCCGGTCACCTTCACTTCGCGCTGCGGCGCGCCGAGCCGTGCCTGGAGTTCCATGGGAAGCAATGTCCTCTCGCGCGGGTTGCTGTCCGGCCTCAGGAATCGAACTCCGGACAGCGCCGGAAGATCCCCAACGCGGAACGCAGATCAGAGCTTGATGCCCGGCACCTTGGCGAACAGTCTTTCCGCGTTCTTGTGGAACACGAGCGAAAGCGTCTCCTCGTCGTAACCGAGGGAGCGCCAGTCTTCGATCAACCGTTCGTAACGGAACAGCGGATAGTCCGCGCCGAACATCACGCGTTTCTTGAGCCGCCGTGTGATCTCCCTCTTCAGGGAATCGGTGTGGTACTTGGGAGACCAGCCGTGCAGCTCGTTCCACACGTTGGGTTTGTGCAGCATGACTGCGATCATTTCCTCCTGCCAGGGCCAGGCCGGGCGACCCGCGATGATTTCCAGGTCCGGATACGCGATCGCAAGCTGATCAACGTAGCGCGGGTGACACAGTTCAAGCTGCACGCCTTTGCCGCCCCGCAGTCCTGCCCCGGCCCCGGAATAGCCCACCATCACTAACACCGGGGACCCCACCTCGATCGAGGCGCGGCACAGGTGCGCGAAGACCGGATCGCTTGCCGCAATCCCTCCGACGGCCCCGGAAATGCAAATACCCACGAATCCCGCGCCCGCCGCGACACAGCGTTTGAACTCGGCTGCGCCCTCGGCGCCCGTGCGCGGATCGATCTGCAGCCAGTTGCCCAATATCACATCCGGATAACGGCGCTGAGTCGCCAGCGCATAGTCGTGATACTCGCGCACTTTTTCCAGCGGAAGGTTTTTGGTGAAAGCTAAATCGAGCATGGTGCGCACGCCGACCTTGCGGAAGTACGCCGCCATTTCCTCCTCGGTTTCGTAGCGCGGCTCTGAATTCCATGTCTGCTTCTGCTGCGCCAGTTCTTCCTCGGTCTGCAGCACGTAGCCGTATTTGGTTGGCCAGTGCGAATGTACGTCGATAAGTTTCATCTCAGTTCCTGGTAATCCCGCGCCAGTCATCGATCTACGCGATCAGATCCGAAACCAGGCCTCTCGGCCTTGATTCCCCGGCTCCTGATCACGCTGCCTCAGCATTGCATTTCCCAATGATGCTCCCTGCCCCGGAACGCTTGTCCACGATCACATGCCAGTTGTCGTTCCCTCCGGGCTTCTCGCCGGTCACCCGTGCCATCACGCCGGACATCCCACCGTTACCGTTCGGCACCACGAAGTGGATCGATCGCGACGAGCCGCGCAGTCCCGTTGGCCGTGGACCCTTCCTCTGCCGGATCATTTCATCAGCAGGTCGGGCAGGACGAGCGAGAGCCACGGCACGTAGGTGATGATGGCCAGCGCAATCCCGTAAGTGACGAAAAACGGATACAGCCCGCTCACCACCATGGATGACGTTTGTCTGAAGATGCTGCAGCTGACGAAAATGTTGAGGCCAAAAGGCGGCGAGAACATGCCAACGGCCAGATTCACGGTGAAAATGATGCCGAAGTGGATGAGATCCACCCCCGCGTGCTGGGCCATCGGCCAGAGCAGCGGCGTGAAAAGAATAATGGCGGAGCTGGGGTCCATGAACATGCCGACGATGAGCAGGATGACGTTGATCATCAGCAGCACCATCACGGGCGTGAGTTTCCAGGCTTCGACGACGGCCACCATTTTCTGCGGCACCGCTTCGGCGGTGAGTATCCAGGAAAACACGCCCGAAGCAGCTATGATGATGAAGACCTTGGCCGAGAGCACGGCCGTTTCCCGGGTGATTTCCCAGATTGCTTTCCAGGTGAGCTCGCGGTAGATGTAGACGCTGACGATCACCGCGTAAACCGACACCGCCATCGATGCCTCAGTCGGGGTCATGAACCCGCCGTATATCCCGCCGAAGATCACCACCGGGGCGCCCAGGGTCCAGATGACTTCCCGCGAGGTGCGCAGGATTTCCTCCACGTCCCAGGTGCGGCCGGATCTGATGTTGTTCTTGATCGCGTACCACACGCAGTACGCCCCTGCGCAGACCCCCACGACGATGCCGGGCAGGAACCCGGCGAGATAGAGCTTGCCCAGGGAGGCATTGCTCATCACCGCGAACAGAATCATGGTGATGCTGGGAGGGATGATGATGGCGATAGCGCCCGACGAGGTGATCAATCCCAGCGAAAAGCGTTCACCGTAGCCTTCCTTGAGCAGGGCCGGGTAGAGAATCTTGCCCAATCCGGCCACGGTGGCCGAGCTGGAGCCGGAGATGGCGCCGAACATCTCGGCCGCGGTCACCGTGGTGAGCGCCATGCCGCCAGGCACGCGGCCGATCAAAGCCGAGACCCAAGCGATCAGCCGGGCGGACATGCCGCCCTCGCCCATCACGCCACCGGCGAAAACGAAGCCCGGTACCGCCAGCAGCACCAGCTTGTTGATGGTCCCGGTGAGTCCCTGGACCACCACTTCCATCGAGATGCCCTGCCAGGCCATGGCGCCGATCGACAGGATCATGAAAATCATCCACATCGGGATGCCGGCGAGCAGCAGCACGATGGCCGCGATGGTGACGGCGGTCAGCACGGGCTATAGCGCATCGGTCAATTTCTGTGCTTCGGTCAGCTGACGGTAACGCCGGCCGGTGAAAACGGAAAACAGGTAGCTCAGGTAGGTCACGGTCATCAGGCCGAACCCCAACGGAATCGCCAGAGTCTGTGGCCAGGATGGGATATACCCGGCGAGCAACAGCGTGTCGTATGCAATCTCCTGCCGCATGCTGTCGATCCCGATTTTGGTGACATACCCGCACAGCCCGATGCCCATCAGGGCGATGATGACGTCCACCACCTTACGCGCCGGTTTCGGCAGCCGCAGATACAGCGCATCCATGGAGATGTGGTCGTTGTCGAGGCACAGCGACACACTGCCGATGTAGACCATCCAGATAAGCAGCATGCGCAGGACATCGTCGAGCCAGGGGATGCTGATGCCCGCCTGGTAGCCCACCACGGCAGCAGTCGTGACCACGACCAGGACGGCGCAGATGAGAGCCGAGAGCTGATCGGCCCACTGCGCCACCCTGAATATGAAAAGGTCCAGGGCCCTGAACGACCCCGGACCGGCGTCAGGACGGAAGCTCATGCCGGCAAGCTGCCCCCGTCTGCTGTTACTTCTTGTTGTAGCGGGCGAGGTCTTCCTCGAGGAGCTTCACGAACGGGCCTCTTTGCGGGTCGGCCTTCATTCTTTCCCACACGCCCTTGCGGGTCAGGTCCTTCATCTTCTCCAGCTCGGCCGCGGGCATGTTGGTGACGGTGATGGTCTTTCTCAAGACCTCCAGGCTGGAGTCCTGCGCCTTGGCGAATTCGCCGTCGGCAAAAGCGATGGTTTCCTTGCCGGTCCTGATCACCACGTCCTGAAGGTCCTTGGGCAATCCGTCGAACCACTTTTTGCTGACCTGGAGGATGGAGGCGAACGCGAAGTGCTCGGTGATGGTCAAGTACTTGGCGACCTCGTGCCATTTCGACTTCAAGGTGATATCGGGCGCGGCCGTCAAACCGTCGATGGTGCCTTGCTGCAGGGAGGTGTAAATCTCGGCAAACTCCATCGGCCGGGCAACAACGCCCCAGTCCTGTAAGGAGCCCAGTCGCGCCGGGGAAGGAATGACCCGGAGATTCTTGCCCTGGATGTCCGCCACCTTGTTCACCGGGAACCTGGTCAGCAAGCTCTGGGGTCCGATGCCGTGGAAGCCGAGGATGCGGATGCCCTTTTGCTCAGCCAGTTCCATCATCCTGGCCGCAGCCTTGCTCTGGGCGGCGAAGGCGGTGATGTTTGCCGGAGCGCCCGGAAGCAGGAAGGGCATGTCGAACAGGCCCAGCTCCGGTACCGCCGTGGCCATGGAACCGGACGGGCCTATCATCGCGTGCAACGAGCCGGCCTGCAGCACCGCCAGCATCTGGGCGTTGGTGCCCAGGGACCCGCCATTGCGGGCAGAGGCCTTCAGGCGGCCGTTGGAGTACTTGGTCAGCAGTTCGGCAAATTTGTCGGCAGAGGCCGCTTGGGCGTCGTTGGCCGACACCCCGCCGATCAGCACGTTCATGGCCGGCGCCGTCGGACTTGCCTGCCCAAAAACAAAATTGGCCGCGAACAACGATGCGGCTACGAAAGCCAGTTTCGAAATCGCATTCATAACTCCCCTCCTCACAAAAAAATAGTCCAGACGCTCGGAGCCACGGGCACCGCCTCCCCTCCACTAGTGAGATACCCATAACGCATAGTCAATGGCGCTGTCAATAGTCAATGTATCATTACGCAGCAAACCCTCTAAACGACGCCGCAGTCTCTGACCCAGTCGGGGCAAGGCACGGGTTACGTCGCTTCGGCTTCACGTGACCCAGAGGCAATTGCAATCGGTCGAGCGCAGGTGCAACATCCTCTCAGCGCAATGCTCGGTGCCGCCGAACCAGCGCCAGCGGCCAGGCGCGCGAAAAGAGCACGATTGAATTTCCCGTCTTTTTTGTCGGCCGCACTCGCCGCGCATGCGGAATGTTTTAGCCCGGAAATGCCGTGAGCCCGGAGCGTCAGCACGTGTGCCAAGGCCGACCGCACTGCGATCGCCAACGGAGAATACGTCAAAGGAGAGCTGGAACCATGGATTTTGAGTTGCCTGAAGAGATCCGCATGCTGAAGGATACTGTCCGGAAATTCGTGGATCGCGAGCTAATTCCGATCGAGATGGAATCCATGGACGGCCCCGACCTGAAGCCCGATATTCGGGCATCTCTGGAAAAAAAGGCACGGGACTTGGGACTCTGGCTACTCGAAGTTCCGGAGGAATACGGCGGTCAAGGCCTGGGCCATCTCGGTATGGTCGTCGTTTGGGAGGAACTGGCCAGAACCATCGCTCTGCCGCCGCGCGGCCCCGGTATCTTCGGACCGGATGTGCGCCCCTTGCTGTTCATGTTGAACGACGAGCAGAAGGAGCGATATCTCTTTCCCGTTCTGAAGGGAGAGAAGACCACCGCTTTTGCCCAGACAGAGCCAGACGCGGGGGCCGATCCAAACATGATCCGAACCACCGCGGTGCGCAAAGACGATCATTACCTGATGAACGGCACGAAGCGATTCATCACACACGCGGCGACCGCGGATTTTCTGCAGGTGGTTGCCGCCACTGATCGCAGCAAAGGTTCGCGCGGCGGGCTCAGCATGTTCCTGGTGGATACGAACACGCCGGGGGTCAAGATTACGCGCAAAACGCATACGATGATGGGCGATGTGACCTTCGAGCTTGCGTTTGACGACGTCCGCGTGCCGATTGAAAACCTGATCTCCGAAGAGGGGCAGGGAATGCGGCTGGCGCAGGCCTGGATCGCCGCGGGGCGCCTGAAGCAGGCGTGCCGCGGTCTCGGTGTGGCCGAAAGGTGCATAGAGCTTGCCGCCCGTTACGCGCAGCAGCGGGTGACCTTCGGAGCACCACTGAGCGAACGGCAGGCGGTCCAGTTCATGATCGCCAATTCCTTCATGGACCATCAGGTCGGCCAGGCCTACGCCTATCGGACGGCCTGGAAGGCGGACCAGAAGAAGATCGCGCGCCATGAGAGTTACGTCGTCAAGACCTTCTGTACGGAACTGGGGTTTAGGGCGGCTGACCGATGCATGCAGATCCATGGTGGCATGGGTCTGACCATGGAAATGCCTATTCAAAAGATGTGGAGGGATTCGCGCGGCTTTATGATCACCGAAGGCGCCGTCGAAGTCATGCGCATGGTGCTCGCACGCGAGATTTTCCGCATGTACGCCTGAATCTGGGGAGTGCCCCGGCGCGAGGAGGCGTCGCGACGGTCCGAGCGTAGCGTCCTGATCCGCACAGGGCCGATTAAAGGGGAGGGGGAACCGCCATGAACGTTCAACGCAAGATTCTGCTTGTGCTTAGTCTGCTTGTCGTTCCGATGATGGGCTCTGCACAGACTTACCCGTCGAAACTGGTACGAATCGTGGTGCCTTGGGCGCCCGGGGGAATCGACGTCGTCGCCCGGGCGATCGCCGTGGACTTGTCCATTCGCTGGGGACAGCCTGTCATCGTCGACAACCGGCCGGGGGCAGACTCGATCATCGGCGCGGAAGCGGTGGCGAAATCACCGCCCGACGGCTACACGCTTATGGCGACGACAGTCAACCCGACCATAGTGTCCAACCGTTTCATACACAAGTCCCTGCCTTACGACCCGGAGCGCAGTTTCCTGCCCATATCGGAGCTTTACCGATTCGATACGATGATCGTGGCTCATCCTTCGGTGCCGGCGAGCAACTTGAACGAGTTGATTGAACTTGCCCGGCAGCAGCCGGGCAAGTTCACCTATGGCACGTGGGGAATGGGGACCCCTTCCAATCTCGTATTTGAACTGCTGAAGAGCCGGGAGCGCGTGGATATCCTGAGTGTTCCCTACAAAGGCATCGGGCCGACCGTAACCGCAATTGTCGCGGGCGAGGTGGATCTGACCGCGATCAGCATCTTTGGCGTGGGAGGGCTGGTCAAGGCGGGCAAGTTGAAGGCGCTTGCGGTCGCAGGCCGGCAGCGTTCGGCAGAGTTTCCCAAGCTTGCGACCTCGAGCGAATCCGGTTTCCCTTATGTACAGGCGACCAGTTACTTTGCGCTGTTTGCGCCGGCCGGAACGCCCTCCGGGGTGGTGCAGCGAATTTACCGCGACGTAGATTCGATTCTGCGCGAACCGGGATTCGTCGAAAAGCAGCTCACCCCTAGGGGCTTTCAGTTCGGCACCACCGGACCGGAGGAACTGGCCGCCATCATCCGGGACCTGACAGTGCTGACCGAAGACATGATCCGCGCCGCTGACATTCGACCACAATGAAACCCGGAAGCGAGCGTACGCGGGGAGTTACATTGACGGGGAGGCGACCTTGATGGGCAGCATCCTTTTTTCGCGGCTAAGACTTCGCGAGCTAGACCTGAGCAACCGCATCGTTGTCTCGCCTATGTGTCAGTATGCGGCCGCAGGCGGCTCGGCCAACGACTGGCACATCATGCATCTGGGCAGCTTCGCTGTTTCCAACCCCGGCCTGGTGATCACGGAGGCGACCGCGGTCGAGCCGGTAGGCCGGATTTCCCCCAACTGTCTTGGCCTTTATTCCGAGGAAAACGAACGCGCGCTGGCGCGGATCGCGGCATTCTTCCGTACCTATGGTGGCGAGGCAAAGCTTGGCGTGCAGCTTGCGCACGCCGGCCGAAAATCGTCAGTCCCGCCCTCCTTCTCGGTGCGCCGCGCACTTACCGAAGAGGAGGGTGCTTGGATCCCAATCTGTCCATCGGACTACGAGGACGGCATCTACGCGCGACCCAAAGTGATGGATGAGCAATGCATCAAAGAGGTGCAGGAGTCGTGGCGCAAAGCGACTCTGCGCGCGGACCGCGCCGGCGTAAACCTGATCGAGCTTCACTTTGCTCACGGATATCTGGTACATGAGTTTCTGTCGCCCTTGATCAACAAACGCACCGACTCCTACGGTGGGACCCTGGAAAATCGGATGCGGTTCGCGCTGGAAGTTTTTGAGATCTGCCGTGCCGTCTGGCCCGAACAAAAGCCCATGGGCGTGCGCATTTCCGCGACCGATTCGGTTCCGGGCGGCTGGGATGTGGACGATTCCGTCGTGCTCTCCCGGCGACTCAAGGCGCTTGGGTGCGACTACGTCTGTGCCTCAAGCGGCGGCATATCGGGGGCGCAGAACATCGTCATCGGGCCCGGCTATCAGGTACCTTTCGCCGAGCGGATTAGGCGCGAGGCGGACATCGTCGCCATCGCAGTGGGGCTGATCACGGAGGCACGGCAGGCGGAGGCAATTCTTCAGGAGGGGCGTGCTGATCTCATCGCCCTCGGGCGCCGAATGCTCTTTAATCCGCGCTGGGCATGGCATGCGGCGATTGAACTGGGAGAGGTGTTGCCTTACCAGGAGCGCTATCGCAGGGCCAATCCCCTGATGGGGGCCGGGCTCAAGTTCGTCGATACGCCGGAGTACAGGCGTGCGCTCGAATCCATCCGCACCGCCGAGGCTCAGGCGACGCACCGTTCATCGCGTCCATGATTCTCGGCGATATCATCGACCGCAACGCGCTTCTGCGCCCGAGACACCCGGCAATCCGTAGCGAAGACAGCAGCGTGACCGCGGCTCTTGCAGCGTCAACCCACCCCGGAGGCAAGCTTCATTCTTGCGGTGCCACTTCTCTTGGTGGTCCTCGGAACACCGACCCGACATTGCGGTTCCGGAAACATTTTCTCAATTCCTCCTCGGGATTCGCTCCATCTTGACATGACCGAAATGACGTAACCGAAATTGCAATCGGCCGAGCGCAAGCGCATCATGCTCGCAGCGCAATGCTCGGCTGCACTGAAAGGGAATTCCATGTCAGAGGCAAAGAAGTACGAGACTATCCAGATCGAAAAGAAGGACGGCATCACCTGGGCCATCCTCAACCGGCCCGATAAGCGCAACGCCATGAGCCCGAAGATGCACATGGAAATGGACGAGGCGCTCGATGACCTGGCGGTAGACCCCGCGACCCGGGTTCTCGTGCTGACGGGGGCCGGCAAGGCCTTCTGCGCCGGACAGGATATCGCGTTGTTCTTCCGTGGAACCGAGGACGATCCGGCGGCGCGCTTTCGCGCGCGGCGCGCCGCCAACCAATGGCGCTGGCACAGGCTGTCCACGTTTCCAAAGCCTACCATCGCCATGGTGAACGGCTACTGCTTCGGCGGCGCATTCACCCAGGTGTGCGCGTGCGACTTCGCCATCGCGGCCGATGATGCGGTTTTCGGTCTGTCGGAGGTCAACTGGGGCATACTTCCAGGCGGCACCGTCGGCTGGAACGTGACGCAGACGCTGAACTTCCGCGATTCGCTCTACTACGCGCTCACCGGCGATCCCTTCGACGGCAAGAAGGCGAAGGAAATCGGTTTTGTCAACTTTTCGGTGCCGCGCGCGAAGCTCCGCGCGACCACTATCGCGCTGGCCAAGAAGATGATGGCAAAGAATCCGGCGGCGGTACGCTACACCAAGGAAGCGATACGCGCGGTGCGATTCATGAACGAGCCCCAGGCGCTCGACTACCTGATCGCCAAAGGCGACGCGCTGCGGTTCAACGATAAGGAAAAGGGCCGCGAGGAAGGTATGCGGCAGTTTCTCGACGAGAAGACCTACAAGCCGGGCAAAAGTGAATTCAAGAGCAAGAAAGCGGGTTGATTCCGCGCGCCCGGACGCGTGGATCGGATCGTTCGCATGGTGCACCCTGCATTTGTCACCAATCACCCTGTACCCGTGTTGGGGTTACGCACCGTGCGATGCGCTCCACACCTCCCAGAGCTTGCGCCATCTTGACGTAACCGACAATCTCCTATCGTGTTTTTTCTGGCTGATTCACTATGTGCTACTTTACTTTCCTAATTGCGAGTTTGTCATTGCCGATGCACAGGGGAGGGAGCGTTGCCGCGCAGATCCAAGAGCACTATGAACAACGCCGTAGACACGGATTCGAGGCATGCCGGTCCGCACGTTGGCAGATTATGGGCGGCTGAAAATTGTTAAGGCGGAGGCGATTGCATGAATCCGTCCATTGAGGAAATCCAGGAAGTCCTCAAGATTTTCCTCGACTCGGAGTTGCAGGATCTGCGGCTGGAGATCGGGAACGTCCGGCTGGCCGTCACCAAGAGCGGTGCAGCGGGTATTTCCGCCCAGCCCTTTAGTTCGCCCGCACTCAGTCCGACGGCGGCCGCGCCCGCTGTGCCGGCCGCCTCGGCTGCGGCACCGGTTCCCGCTCCCGCCAAGGTTCCGGTCGTCGCCGCGGCTCGCGAGGGTTGGGTGACGGTAACAGCGCCGTCGGTGGGCGTCTTTTATCGCCGCCCGTCCCCGGACCAGCCGCCCTTCGTGCAGGTAGGCAGCGAGGTGGCGGCGAACGATCCGATGTGCCTAATCGAAGTCATGAAGATGTTCACTGGTGTGGTTGCGCCGTGCAACGGCCGCGTCGCCGACATTCTGATCGAAGACGCCACCATGGTGGAGTACGGCCAGCCGTTGATGTACATCGAGCCGAGCTGATCGGCGCAGGAGGCGCAACATGGCGAGGAAAGTCAACCTGATCGATACGACGTTGCGGGACGGACAGCAGTCGCTGTGGGCGACGCGAATGACCACCGCGATGATGCTGCCGATACTGCCGGTGATGGACCGGACCGGCTATGATGCCATCGAGTGTTTGGGCACGGCGACCATGGACTCCTGCGTGCGCTACCTGAAGGAAAATCCGTGGGAACGTCTGCGCCTGTTGAAGGAGCGGGTAAGACGCACGCCTCTGCAGATGATCGCCAGCTGTCTCGGCTTTAGCGTCGGCAAGGGGCTGATGCCCGACGATATCGTCGAACTCCTTTTCACGCGCTGCGCCGCTGGTGGCATAGACCGTTTCTTCCTGATAGACAGTCTGAACGACACCCGCAACTTCGAGGTTCCGATCCGGGCTGCCCACAAGGCGGGTGCAAAAGTTGCATGCAGCATCGTCTATTCAATCAGCCCGGTGCACACCGATGAACACTTTGTGCAAAAGACGAAGGAATCGGTGGAGCAGGGGGCCGATATCCTGGTGATGAAAGACCCGAACGGAATCCTCACGCCGGAGCGGGCGCGTGCCTTGGCACCATTGATGAAGGAGGCCTCGGCCGGACGCCCGTTCTACTGCCACGCGCACTGCGTCACGGGCCTGGGCCCGGCCACCAACCTGGAGGCGGTTCAGTGCGGGGCCGAGGTGATCTGGACGGCTTCGCGGGCCCTGGCCAACGGCTTTTCGTTGCCGGCCACCAGTTCGATGGTGCGGTACCTGAAGCGGGCAGGCTACGAGGTGGATCTGGACGAGGAGGCGATCCAGCAAGTCGAGGACCACTTCTACGCCGTGGCCAAACGCCACGACAAGCCGACCGGCAAACCGGCGGAGTACGACCCCTCGTACTATGAGCACCAGATGCCCGGCGGGATGCTATCCAACTTTCGCTCGCAGATGGCCCAATTGGGTCTGGAAAACAGAATCGAGGAAGTGTTCGAAGAGATCCCGGCCGTGCGCGCGGATCTGGGTTGGTCGCTGATGGCCACGCCGTTCTCGCAAATAATCGGCACGCAAGCGGCGCTCAACGTGCTGTACGGTCGCTATAAGGTGACGCTGAACGAGACGGAACAGCTCGTTCTGGGCTATTACGGCCAGACGCCGGCTCCGGTGAGCCCGGAGCTGCTGGACGCCGTCAGCCGGCGCACGGGCAAGCAACCCATCACCAAGCGACCCGGCCTTACGCTGGAACCGGCGCTGGAGCGCTTCCGCAGGGACAATGGGCCCTTCGTCTCCGATGAGGAGATGCTCCTGGAGTACCTGTTCATGCCCGAGCACCTCCGCGCATTGCGCGCGGCCGGTCCGATGCCGCTCGAGGATGCAGTTTCCACGGGACCGTTAGCCGACCTGGTGCGGGAAGTGGCGAAGCGGAAAGACGTCAGGCACTTTCACCTGACAATGTAACCCGCTGCTCAGAACCGCGGTCGGGGAACCGGTCAGGGCTCGAGCAAGGTACTCCCGGTCGGCTCCGGCAGCGCGCCGGGCGTTCAACGATCCATCGGTTTCATCCTGTCGCATAATGCCGGACAGGCGATTGCATCCGACGGTCCGGTGGGACAAGCCGGTTCTTGACAGTTGAACCTGCACTGCGGGATGAAGAGATGGTACAGACGCTAAAGGGCGTTCGTGTAATCGAGCAGGGGACATTCATCACCGGTCCTGTTGCCGGAATGTTGCTGGGCGATTTGGGTGCCGACGTAATCAAGGTCGAGCAGCCTGTGACCGGCGATCCTTTCAGGGCCGACAAGGGCGGACTCTACAGCGCTCGCTATCAGGCCTACAACCGCAATAAGCGCAGCATCGCCCTGAATACGAAGACGGCTGTTGACCTGGAAATATTCGACGACCTGATAAGCAGTGCCGATGTGTATATTCAAAACTTCCGGCCCGGTACCGCAGAAAAGCTCGGAGCTGGCGAAGATCGTTTGCGCAAGCTCAATTCCAAGCTGATCTACTGCTCGATTAGCGGCTTCGGCGCAACGGGCCCAGGGAGCAAGCGGCCGAGTTACGACACGGTCGCACAGGCAGCGAGCGGCTTTCTGCATTTGATGATCAATCCCGACAAACCGCGTGTGGTCGGTCCTGCGATTGCCGATGCAATGACGGGTTTCTACGCCGCCTACGGCGTGCTGGGGGCGCTGCATGAGCGCAACCGTACAGGCGTCGGTCGCAAGGTTGAGGTCTCGATGCTTGAAGCAATGTGCCATTTCAATTCGGAGTCGTTTGCGCACTACTTCTCGGACGGCGAAGTAACGGGGCCCTATACCCGCCCCAGGGCTTCCCAGGCTCATGTGATGAAATGCTCGGACGGCAAATGGATCGCGTTGCACATGTCGTCTCCTGATAAATTCTGGCAGAGCCTGGTGCAGGCAATCGAACGGCCCGCGTTATTCGAGGATCCGCGGTTCACCGATTGGCACGCTCGAATCGCGAATCAGGACGATTTGATCGTCGTGCTTAGAGAGGTTTTCAAGCAGCGGCCGCGCGATGAGTGGTGCCGCCGGCTGGAAGAACGTGACGTTCCATACGCATCAGTGTATGACTCGAGTGAAGCGCTTGAGGACCCTCAGGCCAAACACCTGCAAATCGAAGTGCATGCGCAGCATCCGACTATGGGTGAATTCCGTACCGTTCGCTGTCCAATTACCTATGACGGAGAACGTTCCTTATCCTTGATCGCCCCGCCCACACTGGATCAACACAGGGAGGAGATCCTCCGGGGATTGGGAAGGAGCGTGCACAAGACCGAAACGACCTCGCCCGCGGCGAAGTAGGTCCATGGCTTCGGCGTCGTCCAATGAAAAGAACAGGGCGGGATCGTCAGATTCCCGTCGATCGATGGCTAATGTCGATAGCGCGGCGGCGACGTTCAATTCGACATGGCAGGTTGTACGATCAAGTTCGACTTGCCGTTGACTTGCATTGTATGTGTCCAAGTCCAGTGGCCCGGCCGTCTCAGCAATGGACTGGCGCTGTCCGGCGATTGCTCTTCATCTAAAGGGGAATAGATATGGCTGAAATCGATCCCATTAGGCTCGAAGTGATTCGGGAGGGACTGATTTCTATCATTCGTGAAATGCGCGTGAATCTGGGTAGGACCGCGTATAGCTCCGTCCTCTACGAAGGCCACGATTTCTCTTGTTGCCTCATGGACGGCAAGGGCCAACTCATAGCCCAAGAGGCCGATATGCCGGCGCACATTTTTCCAATTGCATGGTCGGTGAGAAAGATGATCGCGGATTTCCCTGAGATTCATCAAGGGGATGTTTTTCTGCATAACAATCCATATGACGGTGGGACCCATCTGAATGACGTGGCTCTCATCTATCCGATGATGATAGATGAGGAGTTGATTCTGTTTCCGGTGCTTCGTGCGCACTGGGGTGACGTCGGCGGCATGACCCCGGGAAGCATTTCGGGGAAGACCCGGGAGATATTCCAGGAGGGGATGCGAATTCCGTTGATGCGAATCTACGATCGGGGGGAACCGAATCAGGAGGTGCTCGATCTTCTTTTCAGCAATATGCGCATTCCTGAAGAACGGATAGGGGATTTTAGGGCGGTCTTGGGGACATGTTATGTAGCGGAAAAGAGAATTCGCGAGATCGCAGCCCGCTACGGAAAGGAAGAACTGCGCACTTACCTGGAGGAACAGATCGATCGGGCCGAGGCAAGGATGAGGCAAGCGATTGCGAAGATACCGGATGGGGTGTACGAATTCGAATCGTATCTGGATCACTCGGGCAATTCCGGCGACCCTCTGTATATACGGGTGAAGCTTTCGGTTAAGGGAGACGAAATCGAAGCGGATTGCACCGGAGCTCCCGCAGTCAACGGGCCGACGAACGCCGGGCCCGCAGTAACGGAATCGGGCGTATTCATTTCTCTAAAGTCCTTGCTGGATCCATCGGGGGCAATTAACCACGGCGCCTTTCGACCGATAAAGGTCCGAAGCGAGCCAGGGACAATCGTACATGCCCAGTATCCCTTTCCTTGCGGCGGTTTTTCGGAAGTGAGGCGGGGTGTAGAGGGCGCCGTGATGGGTGCGATGGCGCAGGCGCTTCCAGAAGAAGTTTGTGGTGAAGTGAAGGGGACGGTGAACCATGTCTACATCGGGGGAGCGAATCCCCGGAAGACGGGTTCGAGCTTTATCTATTATGAATTCCCTTCAGGCGGGACGGGTGCGTTCTCGGAGGGAGACGGAAATAATGCTGTGACCGAATACTCGGTCGGAGATTTCGGGACGATACAACCGGCCGAGGCAATCGAGCATGAGTTTCCTCTGTTCGTGGAGCGATGTGAACTCCGGGTCGATTCGGGAGGGGATGGGAGGACACGTGGCGGTTTGGGCCTGCGAAGGGATATCCGTCTGCTGAGCAAGGCGGCGTCCTTTTCCGTTCTTTCGGACAAGAACGTGATCCCGCCTTACGGTGTTTTCGGGGGGTATTCGGGAGCGCCAAACCGGTTCACGGTCCTTCGCCGCGGGCAGGAAATACAGCCCTCTGCGTTTCCCGGAAAGGTAACCGGCTTCGAGTTGCAGGAGGGGGACGCTGTGGTGGAATGCAGTTCAGGAGGGGGAGGATTTGGGGACCCGCTTGAGCGCGATGCCAAACAGGTCTTAGACGATGTGCTGGAGGAACTGCTGACGCTGGAAAGGGCAAGGAGCCGGTATGGAGTTGTCATTGTGGGCGCGCAGATCAACCGCGAGGAGACCGAGCGGCTAAGGCGAAAGATCAGGCAAAGTCGTGTTCGCTTCGAGGTCGGTACCATGCAGGGCGAGGAGTTCGACCGAGGAAGAAGGGTCGCAGAGATGAGTTCGGGGGCGGCGCAGGAACTGGGTGTGTCGGAGGGTGATCTTTTGGAATGCGTCAGTGTTCATGGGGCGTCGCTGAGGGTTTGGGCGAAGGTCTCCGGGGAACGCGATGGATACGCTCTACGAATGGGGCAGTTTGGAGTCGAATTGCTGAAACTTCGACCTGGCGAGCGGGTGGAACTGCGACGCATCGGTGGGGCTTGATCCATGTATACATTGGGAATCGATGTAGGCGGCACATTTACGGATCTGGTTCTGTTTGACGAAGCGAACAAGACCCTCACCACGACCAAAGTGCCGTCCACGCCCGGGGATGAAGCCAAGGCTGTATTTGACGGTCTGCAGGAGTTGGGCATCGACCTGGGTGAGATCGAGAGGATCGTCCACGGTATGACCGTCGGGACCAACGCGATTCTGCAGAGAAAAGGGGCCAAAGTGGCCCTCGTTACGACGCGCGGATTTCGAGACACCATTGAGATCGGAAGAACGAGGCGGATGGTCCCCGGGAGCCTTTTCAAGATCAAGTTTGTTCGACCAAAACCGCTGGTACCGCGCCACCTGAGATTCGAAATTGGGGAGCGTATTCTATACGGCGGTGAGGTTCTTCATCCAGTCCTGGAAGAGGAAGTCAAGGCGGTGAGCGAGCAGCTCAAGGTCCATGGCGTGGAGGCCGTCGCGGTCTGCTTCCTTCACTCCTACATCAACGGCGAGAATGAGGGAAGAGCTGCGGAACTTATCAGGAAGTATCTCCCCGGCATCATGGTCTCCTCATCCTCGGAAGTCGTTCCGGAGTACCGCGAATTCGAGCGATTCACAACCACAACTCTAAACTGCTTCATCATGCCGGTCATGGATCATTACTTGAACAAGCTGGCGGAGGGTCTGAAACACAGAGGATACTCAAGACAGATTTTCATCATGTCCTCCAATGGGGGCATCATCAGTTCGGAATTGGCGCGAAAGCTGCCTGCCAAGACCATCCTCTCGGGCCCTGTCGGTGGGGTGAACGGGGGGATCTTTGTCGGCGAGAAAGCGGGACTGAGGAACATGATCACCTACGACATGGGGGGAACCAGTACCGATGTCTGCCTGATTTCAGATCTGAGTCCGAGCATTTCAACCGATACTGTTCTCGCAGGCCTGCCGATAAAACTGCCGCAGATCGGGGTGAACACCGTGGGGGCCGGCGGCGGCAGCATTGCCTGGGTGGATGCCGGTAACATCCTGAAGGTGGGGCCGCGCAGCGCGGGGGCTTCCCCTGGGCCCGCCTGCTACGGCGTCGGGGGTACCGAGCCAACGGTGACCGATGCCAACCTGGTCCTAAATCGCATCAGCCGCCGCGTGCCCCTGGGCGGCAAGGTTTCGCTGCACCTCGATCTGGCGAAAAAAGCCATCTCCACTCTCACGGCCACGTTTACGAAGCTTGACGAATACCAGATGGCCGAGGGCATCATTCAGATCGCAGTGGCAAAGATGATCGGCTCGATACGCGAGATCTCGCTGGAGAGGGGACATGACCCCAGAGACTACATTCTCATGCCTTTTGGCGGAGCGGGGCCGATGCACGCCATCCCGATTGCCTCGGGCCTCGGGATCAAAACGTGCCTGGTACCGAGATACCCGGGGAATCTTTCGGCGCTCGGGCTGCTTACCTCGGAAATCAAGTACGACTATGTGAAGACGAGCATTTCCCGGTTGAGGGAACTTGGATGGGAGGAAATTCAGTCTCGATTTCAGGAACTCAAGGAAAAGGGGCGGGGTGACCTGGAGTCCCAGGGGTTTGCTTCCGGCCAGATTCGTTTCTTGTATTCCCTTGATCTGAGGTATGTCGGGCAGGCATTTGAGGTCAATATCCCTATCTCGCCGGAATCCGGAACTCTTGAACCCGTGGAGGCGGATTTCCACCGCATACACGGGGAAACCTACGGACATGCAGACCAAGGACGCCGTCTTGAGGTGATTAATCTGAGGCTGTCGGCCGTAGCTGGCGTCGAGAAGCCCACGCTTGTGCGGTACCAGAGTGCGAGTCGATCACTCAAAGAGGCGGAGATTGAGAGGCGGTCGGTTTACTTCGATGGGGCGTTTCACGACTGCCCCGTCTACCATCGGGACCTGATTCCTGCAGGCAGTTCGTTTCACGGGCCCAGTGTCATTGAAGACGCCGGCGCAACGACCGTGGTCTTCCCTTCATGGAGTGCTTCCGTCGATGAATGGGGAAATATCCTGATGGAAGAGGCGTAGACCGGAGTCGGTTGGTAACGACTGACCACGATTCTTGGGAAACGATAGCGGAGGCAGAGGTGCACTCAGGTAACGTGTTCTACCGTGGCGAATTGAGACGCGCCTACCCGATCATGGAGCGGGGCGAAGGTGTTTATATCTATGACTCGGAGGGGAATAAATACCTCGATGCCATGTCCGGAATCGCGGTGGTCAACCTTGGCTATGGGGTTCCCGAGGTGGCCGATGCCATTGCCGAGCAGGCAAGGAAGCTGCCGTTCTGTTTTACGGTGCGTTTCACATGTCAGCCTCAGGAGGATTTGGCCCAGCGGATCGCGGCATTGTCACCGCCTGCTCTGAACAAGGTATGGTTTTCTCTATCCGGTGCGGAAGCCATCGAGTGTGCCATGAAGGTCGCACGCCAATATCACGTGGAACAGGGGAATCCCTCCAAGTTCAAGGTGATATCCCGGCAGCAAAGCTACCACGGTAGTACCTTGGCGGCGCTCGGGATCTCTGGGGCGGCGAGCTGGAGAAAAAATTACGGCTCGATGTTCCAGGATTATCCAAAGATCGCTCCAGTGAATTGTTACCGCTGTCCATTCGGTAAGACCTACCCGGGGTGTGACCTGGAGTGTGCCCACGATCTGGACAGGGTGATCGAGTCCTCCGGCGGCGAAGAGATCGCGGCATTCATCGCCGAACCTGTTGTGGCGACTACCACTGGCGCCAGCGTGCCTCCACCGGAGTACTTCAAGATCATCCGGTCGATCTGTGACAAGCACAACGTTCTTTTCATTGTCGACGAAGTATTCTGCGGTAACGGAAGGACAGGGAAGTTCTACGCCATTGAACATTGGGATGTGGTCCCGGACATCGTTGCGACAGCAAAAGGGATTGCAGGCGGCTACGTGCCCTTGGGTGCCACGGTGATCCACGAGAAGATCCACGATGCCATTAGTCGCGGCTCAGGAAAATTCGTGCACGGGGTGACGTTCAGCGGTCATCCCGTGGCCTGCGCAGCAGGAATCGCAGTGCTCGATTACATGAAAAAAAACGATCTGGTGAAACGGGTTGGGGAACTGGGTGACTATCTGATGCAGAAACTCTCCTGCCTTTCAGAGTTCCAGATGGTGGGCCAGATTCGTGGAAAGGGACTTCTCATCGCAATCGAATTGGTGGCCGACCGGGTCACCAAAGAGCCCTTCGAACCAGGCCTGGGAGTCGCCAGAAAGATTGCTCAGTCCGCCTTTCAAAGGGGACTCCTGGTGCAACCTGGAAGTGGGTGCGCGGACGGTGTGAGAGGGGATATTGTTCTGATTTGCCCGCCCTTCACCCTGAGCGTGGCACAGGCCGATCAAATCGTCGAGATTCTCAAGCAGGTCTTCGAGGAGGTTCAACCGAGTGCCCGCCTGGCGTAGGCGAGTTGGTTGCCGTTCGGCCCTGTTTGCCCTAGTGCCAGCACTTGTATCGGGGCGTCTCATTTTCCTATGTCTGGTGCAGGTGCGCAAAATCCTTAGCCCGATTTGATCGTCAAGCTTATAGCGAGGAGACAAGCATGAATCAGCCGAGTGAACTTTCGAAGGTGCGTGCAACGATCGAGTCGATCCTGCCTGAGCATCGGGATCTGTATTACGGTGGCGCATGGCAGAAACCGCAGGGCGGCTATCTGGACACTTGGAACCCCGCGACTGGAGAGTCCCTTGGACCCTGCGCCGAGGCCAACGCCGTGGATGTGGATGCGGCGGTCCGGGCGGCACATGTGGCGTTCAAGGAATGGCGCAGGATAAAACCACTGGAGCGCGCCGCGCTGATGAAAAAGGTGGCTGCGGTGTTGCGCGCGAATGCTGACGAACTGGCGATGCTGGATGCCGCCAACTGCGGCAATCCGATTCGCGAGATGCGCAGGGACGCCGTGGTGGCGGCGGCGGTGATTGAGTTCTACGCGGGACTTGTCACTGAATTGAAAGGCGAGACGATTCCGATGGGCGAGGGCGTGGTAAACCTTTCGGTGCGCGAGCCGTACGGAGTAGTAGGGCGCATTGTCGCCTACAACCATCCCATCATGTTCACCGCCGGCAAAATGGGGCCGGCGCTCGCCGCGGGCAACGCGGTAATCATGAAACCGCCTTATCAAGCCCCGCTGTCGGCGTATCGGATGATGGAACTGATCGATGGCATTCTGCCCCCGGGGGTATTGAGCATCCTGTCCTGTGGCAAGGAAGGAAGCGAGGCCCTGGTGGCTCATCCGCTCGTGCCTCGGCTGTCGCTGATTGGCAGCGTGCCGACCGGACGGGCGATTGCCAGGGCGGCTGCTGAACGGCTCAAGCACGTGACGCTCGAGCTAGGCGGAAAGAATGCCTGCATCATCTACCCGGATGCGGACATGGACAAAGCGATAAAGGGCGCGGTGGATGGAATGAATTTCACTTGGTGCGGCCAGTCCTGCGGCTCGACGTCGCGTCTGTTCCTGCATGAATCTGTTTACGAGCGCGCAATGACCGGAATGATGGAACGCATCAAGTTCTTCAAACCTGGCATTCCCACCGACATGGACACGACGATGGGTGCGGTTATTTCAAAATCGCAGCTTGACAAGATTCTAGGCTATGTCGAGATCGGCAAGAAAGAGGGTGCGACACTGGCCTGCGGTGGCAAGCGCCCGGACGATCCCAGATTGGCAAACGGCTTTTTCGTGGAACCCACGGTGTTCACAAACGTGACCCAAGACATGCGTATTGCCAATGAAGAGATTTTCGGACCTGTATTGTCGGTGATCAAATGGAACGATGAGGAAAAGATGATGGCGCAGGTCAATGCCGTCGAATATGGCCTCACAGGCTCGGTCTGGACGACCAGTCTTGCCAGCGCGCACCGTGCCGCAAATCGCATCGAGTCCGGGTATATCTGGGTAAACAATGTGAGTGCGCATTTTCTGGGCGCATCTTTCGGCGGCTACAAACAGTCGGGCATTGGCCGCGAGGAAGGCTACGACGAGCTACTGTCGTATTCCCAGGTAAAGAACATCAACATCACGCTTTGAAGGGACGAAAGGCGCGATCGGCTAGGGTGGTACGCTCGTCATTTGAGCATGAATGAGCTAATGCACCGGCATAGATATTGGCGGAACCTTTACCGACTGCGCGATAACAGACGACGCAGAGTGAATCTTGACGATCGCAAAATTGCCAGCATGCCGGGGCGATCCCGGTAAAGGCGTGGTCGACGCCAATACCGCTGCGGCGCCCTGCACGAAGATCGAACCTCTGGGCTGCTGGAGATAGGAGGGCAGGGCAAAGATGGATAAATTAGAAACGCAGGTCTTGATAATTGGCGCGGGTACTACGGGAGGAACCATAGCGCGAGAGCTCTCGAGATATAAGGTTGACGCCATACTCGTGGATAGACGGGAGTTTCCGGGTTTGGAGGAGACCAAGGCGAGCCATGGTTTTATTTATGGTGGCGGTCTTACAGCCGCCGCCTCGCTGGTAATGAAGAGCGTGATGCTCCCAAGCGGGCAAACGGCCTACAACCCCGATTCTCGAAAGAATCAGATGGAACATGAGTCGGTTAAGGAGTTTCCGCGGATTGCGGAAGATCTCGAGATATCTTTAAGTCACGACAGAAGAATCGCGTTAGCCAAGAATGAAGACGACATCAAAATGTTACGAGTGGCTGAAGAGATCTGTAAACAAATGGGATCTGAGGTTAGGTGGCTCGATAAACAGGGTGTGCTGGATTTGGAGCCCCACGTAACGAAAGATATTATCGCCGGAATTGCAGACGACGATCACCAAAAATCGGTCTATCCCTGGGAATGGGCAATGGCCATGGTTGAGAATGCCAAACAGAACGGTATCAGGGTAATGTTTCTTACCGAAGTGTTGGGTATAGACTCAATGGACGGCGGGTTCATCGTGAGTACCAGTAACGGACCGATTCACACCGAATTTATCGTCAATGCAGGTGGAGGACATGCCGACAAGGTAGCCGAAATGGCGGGTGTGTGCGATTTCGGGCTCACATGCACTAAGTCTCAAATGCTTATCTTGGACAGGAACACCCATTTGCTGAACCATTCGATCAGTCTGGCTCCGAGTCCGGGAAAGGCGAGAACGCTAAGACGCACTATAGCTGGCAATATCCAAACAATTTGCTCCATGTATTACCCGGCGGAACATCCAGAAGATACGACAACACTTATGAAGTGGACGAATGAAAGCATTGCTGGTGCGCAAGAAATAATCCCCGCGATTTCAAGAGGAGACATCATTACGTCGTTTGTTGGCGTCCGCGTATTCAATACCCGCGACCCTGAGGAGGATATTCTTGAGGTCTCAAGAGCGAACCCGCGCTTTCTCAACGCCGCGATAAGATTGCCCGGTGTTACTGTTACGCCTGCCGCAGCTCGCTTTATCGTAGACCTCCTCGGAAATCAAGGGTTGGAGCTAGCAGAGAAACCGGATTTTAATCCTCACAGGAAACGCATACCCAAAGTCAAAGATCTTTCCACTGAGGAAAAAAATAAGCTCATTGCGCAAGATCCGCGCTACGGACATATTGTATGCCGCTGCGAGGAGGTAACTGAAGGTGAGATAGTTGAGGCTATCAGGCGAGGTGCAAACACGGTACAAACGATCCAATTTTCCACGAGAGCAGGAATGGGCCGTTGTCAGAGGGATTATTGCGGCATGCATGTTGTTGAGATTCTAGCCAGAGAACTGGGAATCCCCAAGAACAAGGTAACATTTAAAGGCCCTGGCTCTGAGATTTCATATACGGCGTAAGTCATCTATGGATTGGTCGAGAAGAACCGGCTATTGGTCTGAACCAGGCCAGGGCCGAGCTCAAAAAAGATACTAATGTTTCAGGACAGCACGATTGTGCGTGCGCTACCAGCATGCCACCGGTGCCGCTAAAAAAAGGGCCGCAGGCGATCGGGCGCTCGCGTGGCGGACTGAGCATCAAGATCCATGCGCTGATCGAGGGATTGGGCAATTTGGCGCGCTTCATTCTCACCCAAGGGGCAGGCGCATGACATCACTCGAGGCGATCCCTTGCTCCAGGGCATCGATACCAATGCTGTGGTTGCCGACAAAGCCTTCGACTCCGACGCGTTGTTGCGCACGATCTCAGACATTGGGGCCAAGGCGGTCATCCCGCCTCGCTCCAACCGCTACACGCCCCGTGAATAAGATGTGCATCAGTACAAGCACCGCAATCTCATTGAACGTCTGTTTTGTCGCATGAAACACATCCGCCGCATCGCCACTCGCTACGACAAACTCGTCCAGCGCTTTGCTTCCTTCGATGCTTTGGTCGCCGCCTTCGTCCGGCTGCCTTGAATGTCAACAGGCCCAGTCTCATAAGAGGAGGATCTGATGACAAATGATACGTTTATTCATCTGGATGTTGCCGTCATTGGAGGCGGTCCGGCCGGTATATCTGCTTGCCTTGAGCTTTTGAAGTCAGCGAAATTGAATATCGCTCTTTTCGAAATGGATACAGAATTAGGTGGTATGCCCCGTAGCTGTCATATTGGTTTTGGAATGCGGGATCGGAAACGATTCTATAGTGGGCAAGCATATGCCCGCAAATTGGATAAGCTAATCCGCAAAAAAGATATTCACATTTACACGGAATCAACAGTCACCAGTATTGAGCCTGGTCCTTCAGGGGGGGTACATCGAATTGATGTGATAAATAAACAGGGACTGAAGTCTTATGAGAGCCGCTTTGTCGTCCTATCCACGGGATGTTGCGAAAGTTCACGGGGCGCTCGATCTATTCCAGGCACGCGCCCCGCTGGTATCTATACCACAGGAGAACTCCAACAGCTGGTCAATTTTCATCATCTTAAACCCGGGAGGCGTGCCATTATCGTCGGTAGCGAAAATGTGGCCTTGTCCAGCGTATTAACACTTAATCGTGCAGGTACCAATATTGTCGGCATGGTGGAAGAAGATCCGGAACTCAAGACATACTCCTTTGCAGCCAGAATGATGGCTCTCTTTTACGGTTTTCCAATTTACAAGAACACGTTGGTCAATACTATCCTGGGGAAGCAGAGAGTAGAAGGGGTCGAGCTCACAACAAGAGGTAGTGAAAACAGCTTTCAAATAGAGTGTGACTCGGTCATTGTTA